>Ga0065165_1000022_pt1 | contig 253404 bp, 185 predicted proteins | sample AraplaMF_Cvi_mMF_FD_63813 | JGI IMG/M metagenome (GOLD analysis project Ga0065165, IMG submission 63813) | Arabidopsis root microbial communities from the University of North Carolina, USA - plate scrape MF_Cvi_mMF (version 2) (version 3) | ecosystem: Host-associated > Plants > Roots >...
CGGATACGTATCCGTAATGGCCATGGTCTTCTCATACTGCCGCAGGGCTTTCTGATGCTGGTTCTGATCAGAGTAAATGCTGCCAGAATTGATGTACCCGTCCATCACATAGGTGCTATCGCCCAGGTACCTGCCCAGCCGTATCACTTCCATAAAGGTGGCCTCTCCCTGCTGTAAATGCCCCAGCTTGGTCTGGGCATAGCCAAGGTTTACCAAGGCAGAGGCGATGCGGGGCGTATCTTTTTGCTGCCGCCCCAGTGCTGCGGCTTTGCTGGCATATTGAAGGCTTTTCTTATAATCCTCTAAACTCAGGAAGATGGACGCCACATTATTATATAATTTGGGCAGCACAACTGTATGCTGAGTCTTTTCCGCCAGGGCAATAGCCTGCAGATAGTAGCCGGCGGCGGCAGAGAAATTACCCAGCTCATGATGCTGGTTACCCATATTATTGATCGCGATCCCCAGGTTCTTTTCATCTTTCAGCGCACGATAGATCACAGCGGCCTGTGTAACCATATGCAGGCCTTTGGCATACTCACCCCGCTGGTTCAGTATGTAGAGATAGTAGGAGGTAAATTGGGCAATGCCCCGCAGGTAGTGCAGCTGCCGGGCCACTGCCAGTCCTTTTTTATAATAAAAAGCGGAGCTGTCCGGCTGGTCCGGGAAGAACCGGTTCCCATATGCGTAACAGGCGGCTACCGTATTGGTATCCGCTGGTTGGCGCTGCATAAGCCTGTAAAGGCTGTCCACAGCCTGCTGCTGCGCATGGGCATGCCATGCTGCAAGACAGTATAACAGTGTGAAAGTTATAATCCTTTTCATACTTGTAATATCCCTCCTCATGCCAAATGCTGACAGCATACTCAGGCTATTGCAACAAAAAATGTATTATGGAAAAATTACAGATTTGTTACAGGGTTAACGGCGCTCTAAATAATTGGCGTTTTGTTGTTTGTATTGTCCTGTACAAAATTCGGCATTTATATGAAGACCTGCAATAGGGAGAGTGCTGAACTTTTAAGTACTAATACGTATCCCCGGTATCTGGGAGTACTACGTTAAATTTCTGCAGATTCCAGGCAGGCTCTGGTATTCACCAGGGCCTTTTGTCCTACAGAAAGTTTTTTTAATATATTTTTGTACTTTGATCGCCGACTTTCACCAGAATGGACTTGAGACGATGAACAGCAACTATATTCAACAGCAATTTCAGGTAAGTTTTGCTTACCGCGTTTTCTTTACCACGCATCTCTTTGAACCGTCTAACGACTGTTTAGCAGCATTTTTACAGGAACAAGCCAGCAGCCACTACCGCAAGCGCCTACTGATAGTAGCAGATGAAGGCGTATGGCAAAGCCATCCTCATCTGCAACAGCAGCTGCCAGCTTATTTTAAGGCCATTCCCTCCATGGAGCTGGCGCCTGAGATGATTGTAATACCGGGAGGAGAGGCCTGTAAGAACGACGAAGCTTTATTTTTCCGCCTGGTAGATGCCATAGATAAATATGCGATAGACCGCCATTCCTTTGTTATCGGCATTGGCGGCGGCTCCCTGCTGGACCTGGTTGGCTTTGCAGCGGCCGTATCCCACCGGGGCGTTCGCCACATCCGGATCCCTACTACCGTACTGTCGCAGAACGATTCAGGAGTAGGTGTGAAGAATGGCATCAACTACAAAGGGAAGAAGAATTTCCTGGGCTCCTTTGCCCCGCCTGCCGCTGTGTTTAACGATGCACATTTCCTTACTACCCTGGATGCGCGCGACTGGCGCTCCGGTATGGTAGAAGCCGTTAAAGTGGCCCTGATCAAGGATGCGCCATTCTTTGAATGGATGGAAGACCAGGCTGCAGCACTGGCCGCCGGCAACATGGAAGCCATGCAGGAATTGATCTACCGTTGTGCCGAATTACACCTTGCACATATAGGCGGCGCCGGAGATCCCTTTGAAAGCGGTTCTTCCCGTCCGCTCGATTTTGGCCACTGGAGCGGCCACAAACTGGAACAGCTCACGAATTTCGCTTTACGTCACGGTGAAGCGGTTTCTATCGGCATTGCACTGGACAGCGTATATTCATATTTGTTAGGGTGGCTGGACCATTCCTCTATGGACCGCATCCTCCGTGTATTACAGCAAATGGGCCTGCCCATCTGTCACCCGCTGCTGGATATGGAAGGCCAAACTATTTCGCCTGTAATAAAAGGCCTGGAAGAGTTTCGCGAGCACCTGGGAGGCCGCCTCACGATCTGCCTGCTGAAAGCCATAGGGCAGGGCGCAGAAGTAAATGAGATGAATGTAGCGCTCCTGCAGAAAGCAGCAGCTCTGCTGAAACAGATGCAAAGTTTGAAGTTTGAGGTTTGATGTTTGAGGTTAGGGCACTTGTCGCCAGCTTCCAACCTCTAACGAACTTCAAACATCAAACCTCAAACGTCAAACAAAGAGAATGAACACACCGTACGGACATTTAACATACTGCACAAACATCCATCCCGGTGAAAACTGGAATGCGCATTTCAAACAGCTGCAGCAGCACGTACCGCTGGTGAAGGCGGCCCTGAGCCCGCAGCAGCCCTTCGGTATTGGATTGCGCCTCTCTAATACTGCCAGCCTGGAGCTGAGTAAGGAAGATGCGCTGCAGGCATTCAAGGCATGGCTGAAGGAACAGGATTGTTATGTGTTCACCATGAACGGTTTTCCCTACGGTGGATTTCATAACGTAGTAGTGAAAGACCAGGTGCACACGCCTGACTGGACCACGGCAGACCGTGTAGCCTATACCATCCGCCTGTTTCGCCTGCTGGCGGCATTACTGCCCGAAGGGATGGAAGGTGGTGTTTCTACCGCTCCTTTATCCTATAAATTATGGAACGCCCGCTGTGAGGAAGAAAGATCTTCCGTTACGGAAAGCGCTACGCTGAATTTACTCCTGGTAGTAGAACAGCTGGTACGCATACGCCGTGCCGGCGGCCCGCTCCTGCATATTGATATAGAGCCGGAGCCAGATGGCCTGCTTGAAAATTCACAGGAGTATATCGACTGGTATTTTCAACGCCTCATGCCCGCCGGGATACCCTTTCTTGCTGATAAATTTAGCGTAACGGAAGCAGATGCGGCCATGCTTATAAAAGATCATGTGCAGCTTTGTTATGACGTATGCCACTTTGCCCTTGCTTACGAACAACCTGCTGATGTGCTGTCACGCATGCAGCAGCACGGTTTGAAGATAGGCAAGCTGCAGATCAGTGCCGCCCTGAAAGCTGCACTGCCCGCGGCAGGCAGCCGGGAAAGAGCAGCCGTTATTGACGCCTTCCGCGCTTTCAATGAGCCCACTTATCTGCACCAGGTAATAGCGCGTACCACTAATGGCTACACGCATTATCCCGATCTGCCGCAGGCCCTGGAGGATGCAGGTAATCCGCAGGTGCAGGAATGGCGCTCCCATTTTCATGTGCCCCTGTTCATAGACCGCTACGGACTGCTGGCAGCTACGCAGGAAGATATTAAGCAGGTATTAGCATTACGCAAAGCGCAGGAATTTACTGCACACCTGGAAGTAGAGACCTACACCTGGGAAGTGCTGCCTGCAGACCTTAAATTACCAATAGATCAATCCATAGCACGGGAACTGGCCTGGGTACGGCAGCAGTTGGAATTGTGATGGCAGCACCCTAGCTTTGGTTCCGATTCGTAACGGCAACCAACTATCCATGAAAAAAACAGTAGTGATCGATGTAGTCGGACTCTCTACATCAGTAATAGGTGAGCATACTCCCTTCCTGCAGGCTTACGTTAAGCAGCATCACCTGGCCACCGTAAACCCGATGGTGCCTGCTGTAACAACCGCAGTGCAAAGTACCTATGTTACCGGTAAATGGCCTTCGGATCATGGTATTGTGGGCAATGGATGGTATGACCGGGAAGACAGCGAAATAAAATTCTGGAAACAATCCAATAAGCTGGTGCAGGCAGAAAAGATCTGGGATAAGGCCCGCCGCCTTGATCCTGATTTTACCTGCGCTAAAATGTTCTGGTGGTATAACATGTACTCCAGCGCAGATTATTCCGTAACGCCCCGGCCCCAGTATCTTTCAGACGGGCGTAAGATGCCGGACTGCTACTCGCACCCGGCTTCCCTGCGGGATCACCTGCAGAAAGAGCTGGGACAGTTTCCCCTCTTCCAGTTCTGGGGCCCCGGCGCCAATATCAAATCCACCCAGTGGATCGCAGACGCTTCCCAGCTTACAGATGACCTGCACAACCCGACCCTGACACTTATTTACCTGCCTCACCTGGATTACTGCCTGCAAAAGTTCGGGCCGGATATATCCCGTATCAGCAAAGAGCTGCGCGAAATAGACGAGGTGTGCAAACAGCTGGTCACCTTCTACGAAAAGAAAGGCGCACAGGTAATACTGTTATCGGAATATGGCATATCTCCTGTCAATAACCCGGTGCACATCAACAGGATCCTGCGCCAGGAAGGCCTGATACAGGTACGCGAAGAAAGAGGCCTCGAGCTGCTGGATCCCGGCGCATCAAAGGCTTTTGCCGTGTCTGATCACCAGCTGGCCCATATTTATATCAATGATCCCCGCAGCTATAAAAAAGTACGCGCTATACTGGAGAACATACCGGGCGTACAAATGGTGCTGGGCAGGGAAGGCAAACGTGCCCACCACCTGCATCACGAGCGTACCGGCGATTTTGTGCTGGTGGCCGACAGCAATAGCTGGTTCACTTACTACTACTGGCTGGATGATAACAAAGCACCCGATTTTGCCCGTTTGGTAGAGATCCACCGTAAACCCGGTTACGATCCCGTGGAAATGTTCCTCAACCCGGCAGATCCCCTGGTGAAGCTGAAAGTAGCAGGCAAGCTGCTGAAGAAAAAGATGGGCTTCCGCTACCTGATGAATGTAATTCCGCTGGATGCTACCCTGATCAAGGGATCACATGGCCGCATCCCCGAAGATCCGGCTTATCATCCGGTGCTCATCACCCCGCAACCTGTTAACAAAGAACAATTGGTCGCCACTGATGTATACGGTGTAATGTGGAATACGCTGAATGCTTAAAGCTAAACGCAGAAAGCGTTCGGCGTTCAGCATTGTGCACTTCGCGTATTTACGCTCATCACTATTTACTTGCATTTAAATCCGCCGTTCCCTTTCTTTATGCAACCGATTGTTGTATGAGTTGATCCGCTATGGATCAATCTTCACGTTATCACACGTTATTAAAAATATAATGATGAAAAGACGAGACTTCCTTAAAACCGGCGCCATGGCAGGCATGGGAGCCGGGCTTACCTATCTTAATTTCCCTGTATTTGGTCAGCAGGCGCCCAGCAATAAAGTGGTGCTGGCAGTAATGGGTGTAAACTCCCGCGGTAATTGGCTGGCGCAGGTAGCGGCCAAATTGCCCGGTGCAGAAATAGGTTATGTGTGCGATGTAGAGGACGGCGCCATCCAGAAAGGGCTTAAAGCTATCGCTGGTGCACAGGAGCGCAAGCCGGAGGTGATCAAAGACATCCGCAAACTGCTGGAGAAGAAAGATTTTGATGCGCTGGTAGTAGCCGCACCCGACCACTGGCATGCCCCCGCCGCTATCATGGGCTGCGCAGCCGGTAAACACGTATACGTTGAAAAGCCTTGCAGCCAGAACCCGAACGAAGGAGAGCTGCTGATCGAGGCTGCCCGTAAACACAAACGCCTGGTACAGATGGGTAACCAGCGCCGTTCCTGGCCTAACCTCAATCAGGCCGTAAAAGAAGTGAAAGAGCAAGGTATCATCGGTAAAGTATATTATGCCCGGGGCTGGTATGTAAACAGCCGTCAGCCTATCGGCATAGGAAAGAAAATAGCGGTGCCTTCCACACTGGATTGGGATCTGTGGCAGGGCCCTGCTCCGCGTAAAGATTACCTGGACAATATCGTACACTACAACTGGCACTGGCGCTGGAACTGGGGCACCGGTGAGGCTTGTAACAATGGCACCCATGAGCTGGATTGTATGCGCTGGTTCCTGGATGTAGAATTCCCCACAAAAGTGAGCTCTTCCGGTGGCCGTTATGCCTATCCGAAAGATGACTGGGAAACACCCGATACTCAAACCATTAATTTCGAATTTGAAGGCGGTAAATCTATTACCTGGGAAGGCCGCAGCTGCCATCCCTACGAGCTGGAAGGCAGCGGCCGCGGTTTCGCTCTCTTCGGCGAAAAAGGGGCCCTATACAATTCCGGAGGCGACAGCTACAAGATCTTTGATGAGAAAGGGAAACTGGTGAAAGAAGTAAAGCAGCAGCAAAATCCCGGGCAGAACGTTACCAATGTGGTAAGTCCCGCAGGCGAATTCCTCGATGCTATTCACATCACTAACTTCCTGGATAGTATAAGAGGTAAGGCCACCCTGAACTCAGAGATCGAGAAAGTAGGACATGCCAGTGTAACATTATGTCATTTAGGTAATATATCACAGCGCGTAGGACGTGTGCTGCATTGTGATCCGAAGAACGGGCATATATTGAATGATACCGCCGCAGCGAAGCTGTGGAGCAGGACTTACGAGAAAGGCTGGGAGCCCAAAATATAACAGATCATAACGTGGAAGGTTAAACGTTTATACCTTCGCTTTTAATATGGCGTCCCGTTCCTCCGGAGGAAGCATATTCACTATAAGCTCATATGCTTGTTGTATGCGGGTCTGCAGTTCAGACCATTCCAGGGTGTCGGGGCGCTTTATTTGTACCCAGTGATACCGCGCCAGGTAAGGCATCGGCGAGATACCGGGCTTTGCGATCATGCTGTGAAAATCTTCACAGGTACATTTGAAGGAGAGCTTGTTAGGAGCATCGATCTGCATGGTGCAGAACAGTTTATCCCCTACAGAAAAACACATCTCCTCATCCCACTTTTCTTCGGCGGTAACGCCCGGAAATGACAGGCAGTAGTTAAAAATGAGATCTAACATAATACCATCAATTTAAGCTGTTAAGAATAAGGGGCCTATCCACTAATAAATACATAAGCCGAAAAGTGAGGTCGAAAGCGAGATTGACTGTTGTCTGATAACAGTCAGCGTTCCACAGAATATGAACTGGCTGAAATTAGTTGCTGTCCAATGGTGATATGGTCAACCCTGCCTTAGACCGTTGCGGTTCCCATGTTGCTAACCCTATATAAATTTAAGTATCTTTTCTCAAAGCAAAATGATAAAATTGTTAATGTTGAGATGGGTGGAAAGCGTAAATTTTACATTTCTGTTCCCCGTAAATCTGCGGCTGATAGCAAAAAGACAACATTATAAAAATTGCAATATGTAATGTATAACACTTGCAGTGCTGAAATTTAAAAGTTTGAGGGTTTTAAAGTTTAACATTCTCGTAAACGTGTCAAACTTTAAAACCCTCAAAGCTTCAAACATGAAAATTATTTTCCGAAACGACGCTGCATCTTCACTTCCAGCACACTCAGGGGTACACAACCGTCTTTTAACAGCTCGTCATGAAAATCCTTCAGGCTGAACTGATTGCCCAGCTGCTGTTCGTATTTCTGACGCAGTTCCCTGATCTTTAGCTCACCTGTTTTGTAGGAGAGGGCCTGACCAGGAAGGGCCATATAACGCTCAATTTCGGCGGTAGCTTCTTCTTCAGACAGTGGCTCGTTGTCCAGCATATACTTCAGCGCCTGCTCACGGCTCCATCCTTTGGCATGCATACCAACGTCCACCACCAGGCGGATGGCGCGGTGGATCTCGTCGCTTAAACGGCCAAAGTACTGGTAGGGATTGGTGTACAGGCCGAGCTCTTTGCCCAGCCCTTCGCAATACAATGCATAGCCTTCACCGTATGCGCCAAACCAGATGAATTTGCGGAGCTTCGGCAGGGAGTCGTTCTCCTGCTGCAGGGAGCTCTGGAAGTGATGACCGGGGATGGCCTCATGCAGGAACAGGGATTCCATACCTACATAGCTGAACTTTTTGGCATCCAGGATGGGCACATAGAACACGCCTGGACGGCCATCTTTCACGCTGCCGGGGAAATACTCGGCACTGGCGGAAGCGGCGCGGTAAGCTTCCGTTTGCCGGATCTCGAATTTGGTTTTGGGAAGATGTAGGTACATCTGCTGCACGCCGGGCATGATCTTGTTCTCTATCGCCTTGAAGGAGTCCAGCACCTGTGCCGGTGTCTTGAATATTTTGAACTGAGGGTCGTTGCGTACAAACGTAAAGAAGGCAGCCAGGTCGCCTTTGAAGCCGGTGCTGTTCTTTACTTCTTCCATCTCACCACGGATACGAGCCACTTCTTTTTCGCCGGTAGCAAATATTTCATCCGGTGTTTTATTGGTGGTGGTCCAGAAGCGGATCAGATATTGATAATAGGCCTTGCCGTCGGGTACGCCTCCAATGCCGCTGCTGCTGCGGGCTTTGGGCAGGTATTCTGTTTGCATGAAGCTGCGCAGTTTTTCGAAAGCAGGGATAATGCTGGTTTCAATAGCCTGCTTGTATTCAGTGGACAGGGCGCCGCGTGCGCTGCTGTCAAGTCCTTCCGGCAGCTGTTTCAGCGGGCCGTAAAAAACGTTGTTGCTGTCTTTTTTGGTGAGAGCGGCCAGCTGTGGGATCACTTTTACCACCAGCGCTTTGGGCAGTACATAGCCGCTTGCTTCGCCGCGGCGCATATTCGCAATCGCGCTGTCAGCCCATTGCGAAAAACTTTTCATGCGCTGCATGAACTTTTCGTAATCTTCTTTTGTCTTAAATGGTTGGGCGCTGGTGCCGGAGCCCAGTTGTGGCAGCGTGAGCGTAAGGGATGCGAACTGGTTAATGGGCATCAGGTGATCATGAAAAGTAAGCCCTTCTTTCATGATGTTCAGCTCCCAGCGGGCAATATCATAGCTGATGCGGTCATTAGGGCTTAAAGCGGCCGTATCTACTTTATCCAGTTCCGCCAGGTAGCGGCTGGCAAAGCTGTCTATATGCTGCCGGAAACCATCGCTGATCTCCATGTGCAGCAGGTTATCGAACTGGTGTTCTCCATTGAAGGTTGCATCTATCGGGAAGATCTCCATCTTCTCTTCGAAGTAGCGGTCTACGGTGTTATGGAGCAGATCGGCGGCAGCGTCGTTTTTATGCTGCTGTTCCTGCGGGTCACAGGCGCCTAGTAGCAGTGTTCCGGCCAGTAAAAGAACGGAATGTTTTAGTGTAGTCATTGGTGTGGTTTACACTAAAATAAAAAAACACTCCGAAGAATCGGAATGTTTTATATAGAACAGTGAACAATGAAAACTCTTTATATGAAACAGTAAAAAGTAAGCGATTACTCTTTACTGCTGATATGTCTTATTGATTATAAAGTTTTTATGCGCAGGCTGCGGAAAGAAACATTGTTACCGTGGTCTTGCAACAGAATGTGTCCTTCTGGCCATAAGCCGAAATTTTTCCAGTTTTTGTATTTGCTGATGGCTACCAGATCTTTGAACTCCTGTGATCCGCGTTCATACTCCAGTACTTTAAATCCGTTCAGCCAATGCTCCACATGGTTATTTCGAGATACAATAATACGCCCTTTATTCCATTCTCCAATCGGTTTCAACGCTTGTTTTATCTGTTTCCTTGGCACAAGGTCGTATAATGACGCCAGGGTACGGTCTCCATCGCGGCCCAGCTTGGCATCCGGGTGTTTTTCGTCATCCAGTACCTGGTATTCCAGACCGATCGCCGATTTACCGCCCGTCTCATATACTTCCTTCACAAAATACTTCAGTCCGCTGTTAGCGCCTTCCGTCAGCCTGAACTCGAATTCCAGCTCAAAAGCGCTGTATTCTTTTTCGGTTACGATATCTCCGCCGGAACCCATTTCATCGCCATTAGACTGGTGAATGCTCAGGGTGCCGTCGTCCAGGGTCCAGCCCTTGGTGGGGAAGGGCTTGTTGTAAGCGCCTCTCCAGCCGTTGCTGGTCTTGCCATCCCACAGCATCACGTAGCCGTTCTTTTTCTGCTGGGCAGAAAGATCGTTCACCACGTTATTCACCACGTAGATATTATCGTAGGGCGAATACTGTGAGGCCGCCGGATCCTCAATAATGCGAATATTGCGCCAGCGGATATCCTTGCTTGCATCATCCGTTTTATTGCCAATACTGTGCACCTGCAGGGCAATAAAGCCTTTAGGCAGGGCGGTATCTACCAGGTGAGCGGTGGGTACCCCGTTTACCCATGTACGGATCTCAGATCCTCTGCATTCTATCCGGTATTTGTTCCACTCCGTCTTTTTGAAGGCGTTTTGTCCGCCCGGGTTCAGTTCCATCGGGTACTGCCAGCCGCGGCGGCCTTCTTCGTATATTCCTCCGCTCCAGCGCCTGTCAGATGGGTCTATTTCCATCTGGTAGCCAAACACACGGCCGTTCTGGTAATCAGCCCGGCTCTGGCTCCGGAACTGAATGCCGGAATTGAATTCCTTATCCAGCTTAAATTCCAGTTCCAGTATAAAATTGCCATAATCTTTTTCAGTTGCCAGGAAGGAGTTGGGCGTTTGCAGTACGGTCGTTCCCACAATTTCATTGTTCTCAACATGGTATTTTGCGGTACCTCCCAATTGTTTCCATCCTTTCAGGTCTTTGCCGTTAAACAGTGGCGTCCATTGCTTTTTTTTAAGCGGTCCTCCGGCGCTTGCAACGCCATGTAACAGCATCAAGCTGCTGCAAAAGATCAATATTTTTCTCATTACGTGTAATTTATTCGTCTGCTTTTCTGGCTGGTCTGCCCTCGCCTTAACTACGCAGTGTCATTCTGTTATGCTCCCCTCTCTGCCGGGGCACTAAAATGCTTCCAAATTATAAAATGCCAGCTAATTACACAACCGATTGCATTAAAAATGTGATGAGCGGAAAATCGATTTTGCAAAGCACTTTTACAAAGGTCTGAATTACAGCCCAAACCCGTTTAATTTTTACTGCAAACGATTGCGCTGGTTCCTGTACAAAACGCAAAAGTGAAGCGCTTTTATATTTTCTTTGCGCCATGGAAACGCTATTACAACAGATCACGGAAACTGCGTCGTGGTTACGCCAGTTTAACTATCACCAGGCCAAAGTGGGCATTGTGCTGGGCACAGGCCTAGGACAGCTGGTACATCATATTGAGGTAGAAAAAAGCATTCCCTATAACGAGATCCCTCATTTCCCGGAGGCCACGGTAGAATCCCATAAGGGGCATCTTATCTTCGGCCGTATCGGCGATACGCAGGTGATCGCCATGCAGGGGCGTTTTCATTACTATGAAGGCTACACCATGCAGCAGATCACCTTCCCGGTAAGGGTCATGAAAGCGTTGGGTGTGCAGCAGCTGCTGCTGAGCAATGCCGCCGGCGGCATGAATCCCGCCTTTAAAAAAGGAGATCTGGTATTACTGGACGATCATATCAACCTGCAGCCTGAAAGTCCACTGCGCGGCTTAAATGCGCCGGCTTTCGGCACCCGTTTCCCGGATATGAGCTGCCCATATGATAAGCAGCTGGGACAGCTTTTACAGGAGGCCGCAAGCGCCAAAGGCGCCGCTTTAAAAACCGGCGTATATGTTTCCGTTATGGGCCCCAACCTGGAAACCAGGGCAGAATACCGTTTTCTGCGTATGATAGGAGCCGATGTGGTAGGGATGAGCACCGTGCCCGAAGTGATCGTGGCTAACCAGCTGCAGCTGCCCTGTGCTGCCGTATCAGTGATCACCGATGAATGCGATCCTGATAACCTGCACCCGGTTTCCATTGAAGAGATCATTGCCGTGGCCGGCAAGGCAGATGAAAAATTGAGCGGCATATTTGCGGCTGTCATCAGGAAGATCGGGGAATAAACAGATCAGCTTAAAAAAGGAATGTCCCGCCTTGGCGGGACATCTTTATTTGCAGTAGTGGTGTTGCCTTATTTTTTTTCTTCCTCGTCTTCTTCCTCTTCATCATCCTCATCTTCGTCAAAATCTTCCTCTTCCTCTTCATCTTCAAAATCCTCGTCTTCCTCTTCATCGTCCTCCCCGTCCTCATCTTCATCCTCCTCTTCCTCTTCATCCTCCTCGTCTTCAAAATCTTCGTCATCCTCGTCTTCATCATCCTCATCATCGTCCCCGTCGTATTCATCGAGATCGTCCAGTTCTTCTTCCTCTTCCTCCTCTTCGTCTTCATCACCGCCCCAGGTAGCAGCAGCGTTAACATCCGGCGTTTCTTCTGTTCCTGCTTCCTGCTCCGGCGCGGCATCTTCCACGGGAGCTTCCGTTGATTCGGCAGGAGCCGAAGGGGCAGCCGGTTCTTCTGTTTCCGGTGTTTCGCTTTCTTCCGCATCTTCAGGGATCGCCACATCCTCATGAATGGTGATGGTCGGAATATAAGCGTCTTCCAGCAGTTCCCCATTCTCGGATACTACGAAACCGTTGCCATTGCTATGATGAAATGCCTCGTCGGTAATGAGGGTAGGTTGTATCACTTCTTCGTCAAACACCTCTTTCAGCTTGGGCAGATCAGCAGGAGAGTTCAGCCCGAAATAGTCCATAAATGCTTTGGAGGTAGTGTACAGCAAGGGTTTGCCGGGCAGCTCCTCGCTACGGCCGGATATGACAATCAGCTCTTTTTCCAGCAGTTTCTGAATGGAATAGTCGGAGCTGACGCCGCGTATATGTTCTATTTCCCCTTTGGAAATAGGTTGTTTGTAGGCGATGATGGCCAGGGTTTCCAGGGCGGCGGTAGACAGGCGTTTCAGGAATTTCTCCCCGTTCAGCTGTGCTACCGTCTGGTAGTAGTCCTTTTTGGTCAGGAACTGGTAACCACCCCCGCTTTCCCTCACCTCGAAAGCGTAGAATTCAGTATGGTATTTTTCCCTGATGGCCTCTATGGCTGTTTCCACCTGGTCCAGCGTGGCGCGGTCTTCCAGGAAGGCCAGTGCGTTATTCAGCAGATCCACAATTTCCAGTACCGGTAAGGGACGGTCAGCGGCAAATATTAATGCCTCTACGTGCGGTATGATCTGAGAGATTTCCATAGTTGTGAATTTTGTACAATGTAGTTGGCGCATTGCACCCGTAAAGAAAAAGCGTCAAAGACTGAAAGTTACAGTCTTTGACGCTATTGAAGAAATGAATTTTTTCGCTGTTGATTTGATGTGAATAAGATCCACGTCTTAACCTGCCAGAGCGGCAGCACCGCTCACGATCTCGGTCAGTTCCGTTGTAATGGCGGCCTGACGGGCGCGGTTGTATGACAGTTTCAGGCTGCGCAGCATTTCTGCGGCATTCTCTGTCGCTTTATCCATGGCGGTCATACGGGCGCCGTGCTCAGAAGCATGGCCGTCCAGTATGGCTTTAAAGAACTGGGTGTTCAGGATCTTGGGCATCAGTTCTGCGATCAGGGCCTCTTTCTCCGGTTCAAAGATGTAATCAGCCTTGATCTTCTGCTGTCCTTCCTTTTGTGCTACTTTAGCGATAGGCAGGAACTGCTCGGTGGTAAATACCTGGGTAGCGGCGTTCTTGAACTGGCTGTATACCAGCTCCACTGCATCGTAATCGCCTTTTATGAAGCCGTTCAGGGCAATGGCGGCAGCCTGTTTTACATGATCAAAGTTGAGATCTGCGAACAGGTGCCAGTATTGGTCATTGATCTTATATCCGTTCTTTGCAAAGTGCTCATAACCTTTTTTGCCGATAGGCATGATCTCCACACGTCCTTTGGCGTACTGTTCCGCATATTTCTCGCGGATCAGCTGTTTGGCCAGCTTTATCAGGTTAGAGTTATAAGCGCCACACAGTCCGCGGTCAGAAGTGATTACCACGATCAGCACCTTTTCTACCGGCCTTTCTGCGGCCAGGGCCATTTCAAAATCGCCTTCCGTGCTGGAAACGATGTTCTGCAGCATTTCCTGGAGCTTCACGGCATAAGGGCGCATCAGCAAAATAGCATCCTGTGCGCGTCTCAGCTTGGCGGCGCTCACCATTTTCATTGCCTTGGTGATCTGCTGGCTGGATTGTACTGATTTTATACGGCTACGAACTTCTTTAAGCTGTCCGGACATAGTGATATTATGGATTTCAATTCGGCTGCAAAGGTAAGCAATGCAGGCATAATTAAGAAACCGGAATGAGGATTATTTCTTCGGCAAATACCGAACTTAAAATCAATAATTTACAGATTATCACAACTCTATACGGGTACCCAGCACTTTCAGGAAGGCGGCTATCCACCTGGGATGGGCCGGCCAGGCAGGGGCGGTTACCAGCAGACCGTCCGTTACGGCGTCGTCAATGTTCACATGTTGATAGTTCCCTCCGGCCATGGTCACCTCCGGGCCTACGGCCGGGTAGGCGGTCAGCTTTCTGCCCCGCACCACATCAGCTGCCGTCAGGATCTGGATGGCATGACAAATGGCCGCCACCGGTTTGTTATTGGAAAAGAAGTATTTCACGAGCTCTATCACCTTCTTATCCAGGCGAAGGTATTCAGGCGCCCGGCCGCCAGCGATCACCAGCGCATCATATTCCGCCGGCTGTATATCTGCAAAGGAAGCGTTCAGCGTAAAATAGTGGCCCCTTTTTTCACTGTAGGTCTGGTCTCCTTCAAAATCATGGATGGCGGTGATCACTTTCTCACCGGCAGCTTTGTCGGGGCATACTGCATGCACTTCATGCCCTACCATCAGCAGCATCTGGAAGGGTACCATGGTTTCGTAATCTTCAGCATAATCGCCGGTGAGGAAGAGTATCTTTTTTTGGGACATAACACAGAGGGTTTTAGAGAAGATCAAGATACGATAAAACAATCAGTTTAAAAGTTTGAGGGTTTGAAAGTTTGAAACGGCAGTAAACCTTCAAACTATCAAACCCTCAAACAAATATTCAAACCCTCAGATTAATATCCCGGATTCTGCGGGAAATCCTGTGGATTACTTACCCTGTCTATCTGGTCCTGCGGCAGAGGTCTCAGCATATGCCTGGGTTCTATATTTTTAGCCGCCTGCGGGTTGTGAGCCTTAACCCTTTCCAGCAGTTTATTGGTACGTACAAGGTCAAACCACCGTAACTGCTCGCCCACCAGTTCACGTTCCCTTTCATCCAGCACGAAATCCAGGGTGAGCTGAGCTTCTGTTATCCTCATGGCATCCCTGTGCGCAGTAGTTTCGTCAGGGGTGGAACCCTGACGCGCAGCGCGCATACGCACGGCATTGATGAAGTTCAGGGCATTGGCTTTATCGCCTTTCATCATAAGTGCTTCCGCTGCTATCAGGTAATCTTCCGCCAGCCGGAAAGCAATAAAGGGCCGTACACCCGAAGCCTGGTTATCAGGCCTCAGTGCATCCGCGAATTTATTCAGCGAAGGGTACAGCACTTCTGTATAATTGCGAGGGGGCACCAGCAGATACTTTTTGCTGGCGATCGCTGAATCGGTTACGTTGTAGCCGGGCATCCATACAGAAGTATCGCCTAATTTCAGTGTAGCGGTAGGATTATTTGTTTTCCAAACGGTAGTGAAGAATTTCTCATAACGGGTATCGTGCACGCGTTCCTGGTAGAGGGTATCCAGCAGGAAAGCGGTGGGCCTGAAACGTTTCCAGGGTGTGCCGTTGGGCAGGTCCCGCTTCATGCCATCCAATATGTCGTACTGCATCAGGAAAAAGCGGCAGGCGTTGTTATCATTGGAATTATACAGCGCATCGGTGGTATACTGTGCCGCCCACACGGTTTCTGCGTTGTTTTCCTTGCCTTGCGCCCAAACCTGTCCAACATCTGGCAGCAGGGAGAAGCCGTAGCTGCTGATCACCATCTGCGCATATTTGGCAGCATTATCATAATCCGTAGGTTGTTTGGCTATAGAACTGGCCCTTGTCAGGTACACCCTTGCCAGCAGGTGTTCTGCTGCGGGTTTGCTCGCCCTGCCAAAATCAGGCACGTTGGGCAGGTTCTGTTCTGCATACAGCAGATCTTCTATGATGGCGTTGTAAATCTTCGGGACAGAGTCGCGATGGGCGTCTGTCTTGATCTCTTTGTTCTCATGCAGCTGTAAGGGCACGGCGCCGAATAACTGCATCATGATGAAATGATAATGCGCTCTGCAGAAACGCGCTTCTGCCACGCCCGTTCGTTTTACGACAGAGTCCAGCCCGCTGATGCTTTCAGCCCTGTCTATAGCTACGTTTGCGGTATTAATCGCCTGGTAGGTAGCATTCCACAGCTCCCTGATATGGTCATAACGGCCATCCAGCTGTGAAGTATATTGATTCGCAAATTTGAAGTTGCCATCAGAGCCGTTGGTATAACCGTCTGTACCAAACACGGTCAGGCTCATACCACGCTCTGTGCTGTAGAAACTCCGCATGGCCACATACGAGCCATTCACGGCAGATGTAAACCCGGCGGGAGTATTATAGAAATCGTCGTTAACGGTAGACACCACGTCTTCATCCAGCATCTTGTTACAGCTTGTTGCTGCAAAGGCCAGCAGCGCTATCAACCAGCAATTTTTCATATTCTTCATAACGGTCTTTTTTTAAAATTTTAGAAAGTGGCATTTAAACCAAACTGCAGCATCCAGGTAGCTGGTGCGTCAACACTGATCGTGTTCACATCTTCCGGGTCAATGCCCTTGTATTTCTGCCGGTATGGCGCAATGATCAGCGGCTGCTTTACGTCTACGCTTACACGCAGCGCCTGCATCTTCCAGCGGTCCATCAGGCTCTTGGGCAGATTGTAGCCCACGCCTATGTTACGGATCTTAAAGAAGGAACCATCAAAATAACTAAGTGTAGTATAATTGTTCGGGCGCTCCTGGTTACGGTTAGGCCTCGGGAAATCGTTGGTAGGATTGGCAGGCGTCCAGTAATTGATGTTCAGGTTATTATACCTTCCGAACAGGGTGTTATAGTTCTGGTAAAAATCACTCTTCACCATGTTGCCCACACGCGCAAAAGCTACGATAGAAAGGTCGATACCTTTCCAGGAGAAACGTTGAGTCATACCGCCAGACCAGTCAGGCTGCTGTGATCCCAGCACTACGCGGTCGTTGGCATCTATCTTCTTGTCGTTGTTCACATCCCTCAGCTGTATTTCACCCTGGTGTGCTTTGTACACCTGTGCTGCGGCTTCATCCTGCCAGATGCCTATCTTCTGGTAGTCGTAATAAACGGTGATAGGTTGGCCAACGAACCAGGCATTGCCCGGGTCGCTTTTCGCGCCATTGCCCAATGACAGAATCTTTTCACGGTTAATAAAGAAGTTCACGTCTGTTGACCAGGTAAATCCGCTGGGTGTTTGCAGGATAATAGCTGATAAGGCAGCTTCCAGGCCTTTGTTCTCTGTGGCGCCGATATTTTCCAGCACGCTGGGGAAACCTTCGCTGGTGGGCAGCAGGCGGTTCAGCAGCAGGTCGGTGGTCTTTTGCCTATACACATCAAAGCTGCCGCTCAGCCTTCCTTTGAACACGCTGAAGTCAAAGCCGATATTGGATGAAGCGGTTGTTTCCCAGGTCAGGTTAGGGTTACGCAGCTGGTAGGGAGCATAGCCAAGCACGCCTCTATTGTTAAAGGAGTAAGGGCTGCGCAGCAATCCGCCCTGCGTAACATACGGCGGGATACCGGTGTTGCCTATCTTGCCATAGCTGGCGCGGATCTTCAGGTTATCCAGCCAGGTAACAGAGCGCATGAAATCCTCGTTGGTCATATTCCAGGCCAGCGCCACAGATGGGAAGTAACCCCATTTCTTACCTGGCGCAAACCTGGAAGATCCGTCTGCACGCAGGGTCAGTGTGATCAGGTAACGATCGTCATAACCATAGTTGATACGGCCCATGTAAGAGAGAATGGTCCAGGTTCCCAGCTGGCTGCCAATGGCGGTTACGTTACCGGCTTCGTCCAGGTTGTACCATTGCTGGTCCTCTACGGGAATACCGCGCACAGCAGCATTGGAAGAATCTTCGCGCTGGCGTTGTACGCTGTACAGTGCGGTGATGCCTACGTTGTGTTTCTGGCGGAACACTTTGTTATAGGTTAACAGGTTCTCTACCGTGTAGGCGGTTACGGTATAGCCGTTCTTTTGAGCAACAGCATCGCCGCTTGCTATCAGCTGGTTGGAGTTGTTCTTACCCATGAACAGGCCGTAATTGCTTTGCTGAATATCCGGGCCTACGTTCAGGCGGTACTTTAATCCGTCGGCCAGGTCTATTTCGCCATACAGGCTGGTGAATACACGGAAGCGGGTCCTGTCTTCCACACGGTTGTCGTTCACATAATCCAGCAGCGGGTTAGGCTGTTGGTTATCACCGGTAGGATACGTGATCAGGTTACCGGATGCATCATACGGAGATGCAATGGGCAGCATTTTCAGCGCCGCGTCCATGCCGTTGTAGGTTTCCCCCCTGCGTTTGCTGTAAGAGCCCAGTAAAGAGATACCTGCCCTGATCCGTTTACTGATCTCCTGGTCCAGGTTCACATGAAGGTTATACCTTTCAAAGCTTTGCAGTTTCAATACGCCCTCTTGTTTAAAGTATCCCAGGCTGGCAGCATATTTTGTTTTATCACTGCCGCCGCTTACGCCCAGGCTGTGCTGTGTTTGCCAGCCGGTCTGCAGCATCAGGTCCTGCCAGTCGGTGTTCACGCCACTTTTTACGTTGGGGTATTCTGTGGCGTTGAATATTTTAGAATCGGAAGAATCCGGGTTGTTGTCATTGTATTTGCCGATGGCGCGGTTGGCTTCCCTTCTCATGGCAATATACGTGTTGGCATCCATCATGTCTGTACGGCCCAGCGTTTTGATAATGCCGTAATTGGCGCTGTAGTTCACTTTGGGCGGACCGCTCTTGCCTTTATGCGTAGAGATCAGTATCACGCCGTTGGCGCCGCGGGAACCGTAGATCGCTGTAGCGGATGCATCTTTCAGAACATCCATGGAAGCGATATCGCCCGGGTTGATGTCGTTCATGTTACCTGCATACGGGATCCCGTCTACAATGTACAGCGGATCATTACCAGCTGTGATAGAACGGTTACCGCGTACACGTACCCGGGGCTCATCACCCGGCTTGTTACTGTTGATCAGCACATCTATGCCTGCTACGCGGCCCTGCAAGGCCTGTTGCGGGTTGGTAACAGATACTTCCTGGATGGCTTTTGAATTGATAGAGGCAATGGAGCCGGTCACGTCTTTCTTTTTCTGTGCGCCGTAACCTACTACCACTACTTCTTCCAGTTTTTTCAGGTCTTCTCCCAGCTGAATGTCAACATTACTGCGGCCACCTACAGGAGCTTCCTGTGTGGTGTAGCCGATAAAGGAGAATACTAAAGTGGCTTGTGGGTCTGCCTGTAATTTAAATTGACCCTGCATGTCTGTCTGGGTACCGGTTGATTTTCCCTTTACCGATACGGTTACTCCGGGCAAAGCTGTGCCGCTTTTGGCATCTCTTACTGTTCCCTGGATAATTTTGGACTGAGCGTGGATAAACAGGCTGTGGCATAGCAGAAATAGCCAGAGCCCCCCCGATTTGAGCAAGTTCTTCATAGCGTGCAATTCTTATTTAACGGTACAAAAAAGGTGTCTACCTGGATTTAGTTTTTCAAACAAGTCTGGAATTAGTGCTGACAAGTTATGTAAAATAAATTTTTTCTGCAAACGATTGCATATATAATTATCAGGTTAGATAATCATCAGATAAGGTAATAGTGATAAAAGAAGAGGCCGGTCAGGAGCTTTGTTACCTGACCGGCCTGTATGATTGAGTCCGCTTGAGAGCTAATTACAGGTTCTTTACCTGGATGTTCCGCCATCTGACTTTGATCCCTCCGCCAGAGTGGATCTGCAGGGCGATCTGGCCGTTGCGGCCGCCTATTTTTTCGTCATCCAGGGTGATCATTTCATGGCCATTGAGCCAGGTGGTCACCACATTCCCTTTTACCCGCACCTTCATGGTATTCCATTCCCCCATTTTCAGGTACTGCTCTTTATCGGCAGTAGGTTGGATCAGCCAGCCCCGGCCATAAGATTCATAAATACCGCCGGTATGCATACCTGCAGGAGCTACTTCTGCCTGCCATCCGGTGATCTTGGTGCCATCTATGGAAGAGTGGAAGAATACGCCGCTGTTGCCATTGGCTTCCTGTTTAAATTCCAGCGTGAGCTCGAAATCCTTGAAATCCTTATCGGTGCCCAGGTAACCATATTCTTTATCGGGCCCGCTTTCACAAACCAGGTTGCCGTTATCCACGTACCATTTTTCGGTTCCGTAAATTTTCCATCCATCCAGATTCTTACCATTAAAAAGGGACTTTGCTTTTTGTCCCATTACACTTGTGGTGGCCAGTATCAGCCCGGTTGCCAGCAGGCAGGCGCCCAGGCGCTGGCGTAAAGACGTGGTTTTTTGCATGACAGGTATTTAGTTTACAAGGCTTTAAGATAGTAAAATACTATTAGCTTGTATAAGAAAAGGGCCCGGAAACATCCGGGCCCTTTCTGCTATAAGGTGATGTCAGGTAATTATCTCGCTACGTTCACCGCACGTTTTTCCCGGATCACCGTCACTTTTATCTGTCCGGGATATTGCATTTCTGTCTGGATCTTATTAGCGATCTCGAAAGAAAGACGGTCTGCATCGTTATCGGTCACTTTATCGCTCTCTACGATCACACGCAGTTCGCGGCCTGCCTGGATGGCGTAGGCTTTTTCCACTCCTTCGTGCGCCAGGGCCAGGTTCTCCAGGTCCTTGATACGCTGCAGGTAGCTCTGCATGATCTCACGGCGGGCGCCAGGACGGGCGCCACTGATGGCGTCACAGGCCTGAACGATGGGGGAGATCACGTACTGCATTTCCATTTCATCGTGGTGGGCGCCTACGGCATTCACCACAGCGGCATGCTCTCCGTATTTTTCGCAGAGCTTGGCGCCCAGCAGGGCGTGGCTCAGTTCAGTTTCTTCGTCGGGTACTTTTCCTATATCATGCAGCAATCCTGCGCGTTTGGCCAGCTTTGGGTTCAGGCCCAGCTCAGCCGCCATCACGCCACAGAGGTTGGCAGTTTCTTTAGAGTGCATCAGCAGGTTCTGGCCGTAAGAGGAACGGAAACGCATTTTACCCACCAGGCGTACCAGCTCTTTGTGAAGGCCATGGATACCCAGTTCGATCACGGTCCTTTCACCGATGTCCATTACCTGCTCTTCCAGTTGCTTCTTGGTCTTTTCTACTACTTCCTCAATACGGGCGGGGTGAATACGGCCGTCCTGTACCAGGCGCTGAAGCGACAAACGGGCGATCTCGCGGCGCAGGGGATCAAAAGAGGATAATACGATGGCCTCCGGGGTATCGTCTACGATCAGGTCTACACCGGTAGCAGCTTCGATGGCACGTATGTTACGGCCTTCACGACCAATGATCTGGCCTTTGATCTCATCGCTTTCCAGGTTGAACACGGTAATAGCGTTCTCAATGGTCTGCTCTGCAGCGGTACGCTGGATAGATTGTATAATGATCTTTTTAGCTTCTTTGTTGGCCTTTGTCTTGGCATCCTCGATGATCTCCTGGATATGAGCCAGGGCCTGGCTGCGGGCTTCTTCTTTCAGGCTTTCCACCAGCTGGTGTTTGGCCTCTTCGGCGCTAAGGCCGGCCACTTTTTCAAGGCGGCGTATATGTTCTTCCTGGTGTTTCTCCAGGTCATTGCGTTTAATGGCTACCAGTTCCATCTGCCGGTTCAGGTTTTCTTTGATCGCTTCATTTTCCTGTACCTGTTTCTGCAGCTGTTCGTTCTTCTGGCTGAGGCTCACTTCTTTCTGTTTTATCCGGTTCTCTGCATCTTTTATCCGGTTCTCTGCTTCTGCCAGTTTCTGGTTACGCTGCAACGCCTCTTTCTCATGCTCGCTCTTCATTTGCAGGTATTTCTCCTTGGCTTCCAGTAACTTATCCTTTTTCAGCGTCTCAGCGGTAACCTGTGCATCTGATACGATCTTCTGAGCCTGTTGTTCTGCCTCCTGTATTTTTTGCTGCGTGTTTTTGGCAAATATCACCTTACCTAACACAATCCCTATGATCAATGCCACCACCGCGGCTATTGTCGTTATAAAAGTAACATCCATACAAAAAATTTAAAATTGAATATATATTGCATTCTTCGCCACCCCCTATCAGGGTGGTGGTAGAACTTGACGCGCGAAAATACAAAAAAGAATGTCCTAAAATGCGATAACACAGGACGGATGAAGGTGTGGACAGATTTCTTTACCTGGAATAGTAACAGGGGTATTTTGTTAAATAACTTATTATGAGTAAGTTATAAGTAGTGTTAATAAAATTATATTACTTCCTGTTAATCTACTTTTTTCAAATAATTCACCTATCCATCCCACAAAAATCCAAACCTGACTTTTGCCTACTTCAGCTGCTCATCCAGCAATTCTTCCAGCTTCTGCAACTTTTCCTGTAAAAACGGAGCCACGCTTGCCTGTGCCTTTCCCCCGCTCGTTACGGGGTGGGTGGCATACATGATCAGGGCCATGGCGATGTAATCCTGCAGATCCTTACCAGCATAGGCCGTTTTGAATTCGATGATCTTTTCATTCACCTCCTTCATAATACGACGCACTTCCTCTTCCTCCTCCGGTTTTATCTTGATCCGGTAGGACCGGTCTGCTACGAATATATTTACGGGAATCAGCTGTTCCATGGATTATCAATTAACTGTTCAGCAGCGCTATACACCTGTCTATCTCCTTGATATAGTCGTTGATCCTGTTTCGCATTTCCTTTTTGAAATCCTCATCTTCCTCGGGAGTGGCCGGTTTACCCGATGCAACACCCGCTATTTTTGCAAGATGCAACTTTTCTTCCAGCATAGCAATAGTTTGCAGCTGCTGGCTGGATTCCTGCTGCTGCAATTGCAACTGTTCTTTCAACAAGGCATTATCAGCCTGCTCCTGCTGCAGCTTTTTCAGCAGCAGTACCAGCTTATCTTCAATGCGTTGTATGTGTTGCTCTAATGCCACGGATTACTTTCTTATCTGAGCCTGTAACTGGGTTTCAAATGCCTTTACCAGCTTGTCCATTACAGCATCTATTTCTTTATCTGTCAGTGTTTTACGTGTGTCCTGAAAGGTAAAGCTCACTGCGTAAGATTGCTTATTGGCGCCCAGTTTTTCACTTTCAAAAACGTCGAAAAGGTTGATATGTTGCAGCAGCGGGGATTTTACACCGCGGGCGGCTGCTTCCACATCAGCAAATTTTACCTGTTTGTCCAGCACGAGGGCAAGGTCCCTGCGCACTGCCGGGAACTTCGGAATTTCAATGTAAAAGTTATCCCTTTTTGGCAAAGCAGCCAAAACAGATTGCCAGTTAATATCTGCAAACCATACCGCTTGTTTGATATCGAACTGCTTCAGCTTCTGCGGAGCCACGGCGCCCAGGGTCACCAGGTCTTTGCCGTTACCCTTTATCAGCCAGGCATGCTGCAGGCCGGGGGCCTCTTTCTCTGCCCACTGAAGCGAGGTGATGCCCAGCTGGGCCAGTATGTTGCTCACATATCCTTTCAGGAAGTAGAAATCTACCGGGGCAGCTTTATACAGCCAGCTCTCCGGGCGTTTGGCGCCGGTGAGGTACAGGCTCAGGTGCTCGGTTTCCTCGTATTTACCGGGGGCATGTTGTTTATAGGTCTTACCGTATTCGAAGAACAGCAGGTCTTCATTCTTCCGGTTCAGGTTATAGGATACGCTTTCCAGGCCGGTTTCCAGCATGGAGGGGCGCATCACATCCAGGTCTGCGCTCAGGTTATTGATCATTTTTACCGTATGCTCCAGCACTTCAGGCGTAAAGTATTTGCTGTTGGTGATGGAGTTGGTGAAGATCTCATTGAAGCCGTTGGCGGCCAGGTAGTCAGATATTTTTTCACGCACACGCTCGCGGTCCGGACGGGCGGTGATAGCCGGGGTGATCAGTACCTGTGCCGGGATCTCTACATTATCCAGGCCGTCTATCCGCATGATCTCTTCCACGATATCTGCCGGGATGGAGATATCGGGTTTGCTATAGGGCACATTTACACGAAGCCCATCGGCCGTTGCTTCCAGTATTTCAAATCCCAGGCTGGCCAGGATGTGTTTGATCTTATCCTGTTCGTATGCCTTGCCGCTCAGCTTCTTAATATAGTTCCAGGTAGTGCTTACCTCTTTTTTAGGTTTCGGCTGTGGATATACGTCTGTTACCTCAGATGCCACCTGACCGCCTGCCAGTTCGCAGATCAGCGCTGTGGCACGTTGCAGGGCAAACAGGGTATTGGAAATGTCCACGCCTTTCTCGAAACGGGTAGCAGCGTCTGTACGCAGTCCGTGACGGAAAGAGGTGGCGCGTATACCGGAAGGACTGAAGCAGGCGCTTTCCAGGAAGATGTTGGCAGTAGCATCTGTTATACCTGAATGTAATCCACCGAATACACCGGCAATAGACATCCCTTCACCATTGCCGTTGCAGATCATCAGGTCTGCAGCATCCAGCTTGCGCTCCTTTTCATCCAGTGTAATAAAGGGGGTACCGGCGGGCAGGTTCTTTACGATCACATGATTACCGGTAATGGCGTTTGCATCGAAGGCGTGCAGCGGCTGACCGGTTTCATGCAGTATGAAATTGGTGATGTCTACTACATTATTAATAGGTCTTACCCCAATAGCCAGCAGTTTATTCCGCAGCCAGTCCGGAGAAGCGGCCGTCTTTACACCGCTGATGGAAATGCTGGCGTAACGGGGGCAGGCCTCCGTATTCTCTACAGTAACGTTAATGGGTAAGGGTTTGGCTGCTTTAGGCAGTTCAGGAATAGCCGGCAGCTTTACCTGGTATTGACGCGTGTTCTCCAGGTTATTATAATAGGCACATACGTCGCGGGCCACGCCGATATGGCTCATAGCGTCCATGCGGTTGGGGGTGAGGCCTATTTCGTATACCCAGTCCTGTACCACGTTAAATACTTTCGCAGCGGGGGTACCCGGTTGCAGGGCGGCATCCAGCACCATGATACCGGCATGGCTGCTGCCCAGGCCTATCTCGTCTTCGGCACAGATCATTCCTTCACTTTCCTCGCCACGGATCTTTGCCTTTTTCATGGTCATGGGCTCGCCGCTGGCAGGATAAATAGTGGCGCCAATGGGGGCTACCACCACTTTCTGGCCCACAGCCACGTTAGGGGCGCCACAAACCACGTGCAGGGGCGTACCGCTGCCGATATTTACAGTAGTGAGTTTCAGCTTATCTGCATTAGGGTGTTGGGCCACAGTCAACACTTCTCCTATTACCAGGCCTTCAAGGCTTCCTTTAATGGATTCAAACCTTTCCAGGCTCTCGACTTCGAGGCCGATACGGGTTAAAATAACAGACAGATCCTCCGGTGACGGCTGCACCGGCAAATATTCACAAAGCCAGTTGTAAGAAATAGTCATTTTATTAATAATGTGGCTGTAAAGATAGTAAAACCTGCTTACCGGGAATAAGTTTGACGGTTTGAGCGTTAAAGGAACCGGAAAGGGTGCGAACGCGTTAAATCTTTAAATTTTTAAACTTTCAAACCTTTAAAACCATCGATTTCCGAACGCCTATGTGAATTATGATACAAGCAAATTGTGGAAAATCTTTTTACACAAAGTGTGTGAATAATCGGAACTTTGCAGGGTATTTTTACATCATTTCGTGGATAACCGGATACCAGTCAGTGGATAACTGACATTTTGCGTGTGAACAACCTGTGATTATGGTTTGATAAATATTATCCGGTCATCGTACGGCTTTAATGGAAAAATGCCTTTACCTTAGTTTTTACGGCTCAAAAAAGTTTACAATTAATTAAAGATGACTTAACACGGGTACAGAAAAAATTGTGTAGTGCCAGGGACATAAAGAGTCATGACAGTAATCGATTTCGTTCATTTTTTTAACTTTTTGCAAGATAAATGGATCTCAATCTAAAGAAAGACCGTAATGTACGTAGAAAACCGTCCATTGATGTGTCCTCCATGGTATATGGAAAAATACCCCCTCAGTCCAAGGATATGGAAGAAGCTGTACTGGGCGCCATTATGCTGGAGAAAGGCGCTTTTGATACAGTCATAGAGATCCTGAAGCCAGAATGCTTCTACGTAGAAGCGCACCAGAAGATCTTCGCCTCCATGCAGCGTTTAGCCGCCAAGTCTATGCCGGTGGATATCCTCACGGTAGTGGAAGAGCTCAAGTCTTCTGCTGAACTGGAAATGATAGGGGGGCCGTTTTATGTTACCCGGCTCACTAACGTTGTAGTATCATCTGCTAATATCGAAGCACACGCGCGTATCATTCTCCAGAAATTCATTCAGCGTGAACTGATCCGTATCTCCGGGGAGATTCTGGGCGAGGCCTACGAAGATACCGCCGATGTGTTCGACCTGCTGGATACGGCAGAATCCAAGCTGTTCGAGATCACCAACAACCACCTCCGTAAGAACTACGATTCTATCGATAGGGTGTTGGTGAACACCATGAAACGTATTGAAGACCTTCGTAACAAAGGCGATGATATCACCGGGGTACCTTCCGGTTTCCCTACGCTCGACAAAGTGACCTATGGCTGGCAGCCCAGTGACTTAATCATCCTGGCGGCACGTCCATCTGTGGGTAAGACCGCATTCGCCCTGAACCTGGCGAGGAATGCAGCGCTGCATCCCCGCTTCCCGAAAGGCGCCGCTATCTTCTCACTGGAAATGTCCTCCGGGCAGATCGTACAGCGTATCCTCTCCGCTGAGTCGGAGATCAAGCTGGAAAAGATCACCCGTGGTAAGCTGGAAGAATACGAGATGAAGAAGCTGATGACGCATGGTATTGAACGCCTGGCCAAGGCGCCCATCTTTATAGATGATACCCCGGCTCTCAACATCTTCGAGCTGCGCGCCAAATGCCGCAGGCTGGTACATAACAACGGCGTAGGTATCATCATCATTGACTACCTGCAGCTGATGAGCGGTGGCGGTGAAGGACGTAACTCCAACCGTGAGCAGGAGATCAGTAAGATCTCCCGCGATCTGAAAGGCCTGGCAAAAGAGCTGCACGTACCGGTGATCGCCCTGTCGCAGTTAAGCCGTGATGTGGAGAAACGTAAAGACGGCAACAAGATGCCTCAGCTGAGTGACCTTCGTGAATCGGGCGCTATCGAGCAGGATGCCGACATGGTGTGCTTCCTTTACCGTCCTGAATACTACGAGATCACTTCCAATGAGATGGGCGAATCCAACAAGGGGGAAACCCACGTTCGTATAGCCAAACACCGTAACGGTCAGCTGGATACCATTAAGCTGCGCGCCGTACTGGAGTTTCAGCGTTTTGAAGACGATGGCAGCGTAGAAAACCCGGGCGGCGGTGGCGGCAGCAGCAGCGCCTTTGCCGGAATGCGTAACCAGGGCGGTGGCGGCGATGAAGCCAAACTGTACATCCAGAAAGGGTCTAAAATGAACGACATGGACTTCGGAGACGAAGGCCTGGAAGACGCTCCGTTCTAAGACCATCACGTAGCATAAATTATTTAGCAGAAAGCAAAAGGAGAGATGATGTCTTCTTTTGCTTTCTGCTTTATATTACACCCGTTTTCATTCCATGTGGCAAAAGTATAAACCATATTACGAGGATAATTTCCGTTTAGCCTACCCTGTAGTAATTTCCCAGCTGGGGCATACCCTGGTGGGACTGTCAGATAGCATCATCATCGGCCATACCGGCGAAGTGCCGCTGGCAGCCGTATCCTTGGGCAATAGTATATTCACGATCTTCCTGGTAACAGGCATCGGCATGTCATACGGGCTTACCCCCCTGATCGCCCAGGCGAATGGGCGGGGGAGCAAAGCTGATTGCGGCAGCCTGCTGAGCCAGAGCCTGATCATTAACCTGGTCACCGGCCTGCTGCTCTGTGCCGTTATTATTGCCGGCAGCCATTATATACAGCTGCTGGACCAGCCGCCGACGGTGGTAGAACAAGCCAGGCCCTTTTTGCAATTCCTGGGTGTTTCCTTCCTGCCTCTGATGGTATATCTTTCCTTCAAACAATTTGCCGAGGGCCTGGGCTTTACCCGCCAGGCCATGAATATCAGCATTATCGGTAACGTGATCAATATACTGATCGGCATCACCCTGGTATACGGCCTCTTTGGCATGCCCCGCCTGGGTGTGATCGGGGTTGGCATCGCCACCCTGACAGACCGTCTGCTTATGGGCTTTGCCATGGCGGTATATGTGCTGAAAGCTCCCCGCTTCAAACCTTATCTGCAACAATTCCGTTTTAAAGAGATCTCCCGTGCGACCATCAAAAAGATCCTGGGCATCGGCGCGCCGGTGGCCCTCCAGTACATTTTTGAGGTAAGCGCTTTCAGTGGGGCTGTGATCATGGTAGGCTGGATAGGGGCCAGGGAGCTGGCCGCTCACCAGATCGCCATCAGCCTGGCTACCATGACCTATATGATGGCCAGCGGCGTATCTGCTGCCGCCGGTATCAAAAGCGGTAATTACCTGGGCGCCCAGAAATTCCGGGAACTGCGCCTTTCTGCTATTGCCAGCTATCATATGGTACTGGTACTGATGGGCACTGCCGCCCTGGTATTTATGGTGGGCAATCATTTGCTGCCCCGAATGTATATTAATGAACCTGCCGTGATCCACATCGCCAGCGCCCTGCTGATCATCGCCGCCTTTTTCCAGCTGTTTGACGGCACCCAGGTGGTCGGCCTCGGCATATTGCGGGGCATGGGAGACGTAAAAGTGCCTACTATCATCACCTTCCTGGCTTACTGGGGCCTGGGACTGCCCATTGGCTATGTGCTGGGTATCCACCTGAGCTTTGGCATCCAGGGCATCTGGTGGGGACTGTTACTGGGATTGTTAACCGCATCGGTTTTGCTGTTCGTACGCTTCCAGGTAAAAACGAAAAAGCATATTTAAAAGGTCCTGCCGCTGGTTTACTGTAGCCGGCAGAATATTTAAACCCTCTCATTTCCAATTCTTTATCTGTGATTTACCGTGTTCTGCGCGGCCGACCTTCTATGTCTGCCCCAGCTGTGGTGCAAGCCAGTCCTATATTTACCAGAGGATGTCTGGTATATGTTGGGTATTTATCGGGTATATGACGGGTAGATGTTCCGTATCTTTTAAGATACCGGACATCTACCCATCATATAGGTAACAAGAATAGCTAAATTACAAGACACTCATAAATATCCCTTAGGAATCCCCACCACTTCACCCGGTTTTTCCCGAATTTTGCCCGGCTAAAACCCGGAAAAAACTAATTTTCAGTATGGAATTACCTGTTTTCTTCGCTAGAGACCTGGCTCCTGATGCCGTTTCTTATGTAATGGACGAACCGACCTCCAAGTATTGCATCCAGGTATTGCGCCGGGAAAAGGGACAGCAGGTATTGTTGGCCAATGGGCGCGGACAAAAATTCACCGCCCGGATCACGGACGATAACCGTAAAAAGTGTGAGGTACAGATAGAGCAGTGTGAAACGGTACCGGCCCCTTCGCCGGCACTCCGTATTGCCATCGCTTTTACCAAAAATGCTTCCCGTATAGAGTGGTTTCTGGAGAAAGCCACTGAAATCGGGATATCAGGCATCATCCCCCTGCTTAGCCAGCGTACGGAAAAAGAGAAATTCAAACAGGAAAGGCTGGAGAACATCCTGGTGTCTGCCATGCTGCAATCGCAGCAATATTATTTACCGGAATTGTCTGCTCCGGTGGCATTTGATAAGCTGCTACAGGAAAATAATACTCCTCAACTGTTCATCGCGCATTGCTTGCCTGAACAGAAATTGCATTTGCAACAAGCCATGCAGGCAGGTAAGGATACGCTGATGCTGATAGGCCCTGAAGGGGATTTTACCCCGGCGGAGGTCAATTTAGCCCTGGAAAAGGGATTCCAGCCGGTGTCATTGGGGAATACGAGATTGAGAACGGAAACGGCCGGTGTAGTGGCGTGTGTGTTGATGAAGGCAGTGAATAGTTAGATTATTTTGATACCGCAAGTGAGATGAGAGTTGCAGGTAGTCCAGGTCACGGGTCTTCATCGCCGTCATTGCGAGGCCCGAAGGGCGCTGTGGAGAGCCGGGCCGAAGCAATCTCTTAACACAATCTACTCACTAATCTTCGCGGAGATTGTGATAAAAGATTGCTTCGTCGCGCCCCGCGCCAGGCCTCGCTGCTTCTCAATGACGGCGATGAAGACCCTTGCTTTACCGGGAGTGAGGCCTTTCACTTTACGGGGATGAATACCTCCTTATTCCTTCACCGTCGGCTCTCTCAGCTCCACCGGCTTAGTCGCCTTCTTCCGCATCGCCATATTCAACAGCTCCACGGCAAAGGAGAACGCCATGGCAAAGTATACGTAATTCTTCAGTTGCAGTTCATGTGCTTTTTCCGCACTCCATCCTTCAATGATCAGGATGGCCCCTACCATCACCAGAAAGGAGAGCGCCAGCATTTTCAGCGTAGGGTGCTTGTGAATGAAATCACTGATGCGGGGAGCAAACAGGAACATCACGATCATAGCGATGATCACGGCAACGATCATGATGGGTATATGCTGGGCGAGGCCCACGGCGGTAATGATACTGTCAAAAGAGAACACCATATCTATAATGATGATCTGGCCTACCACATTCATCAGGGAGAGGCTTTTCTGGCCGCCGCCTTTGATGGTCACTTCTTCGTCGCCTTCCAGCTTATGGTGGATCTCGCGGGTGGTCTTTACCAGCAGGAAAAGGCCGCCGCCCAGCATGATCAGGTCGCGCAGGCTGAAGCCATGGCTGCCTAAAAAGAAGATGGGGTCTTTGGCGCGCACAATATAGCCAATGCACAGCAGCAGGATAATGCGTACCCCTATGCCGGTGAACATCCAGATACGGCGGGCCTGCAGGCGTTTGGCTTCAGGCAGCCGGTTCATGACAATAGATACGAAAATAACGTTGTCGATACCCAGTACAATTTCCATCAGCACCAGGGTTAATAAGCTGATGAGCGATTCCGTAGTGAACAAGTGTTCCATGATAATTTATTTGTTAGCTAAACCTGCGCAAATTTTCTTCACAATGGTAGGCCCTTCGTATATGAACCCGGTGTAAACCTGTACAAGTACCGCACCAGCTTCCAGTTTCTCCCGTGCATCTGCTGCTGTGAATACACCACCGGCAGCAATGATCGGGATCTTTTTGCCGGAGCGTTCGTGAATGTATTTGATCACAGCGGTAGACTTTTCCCTTACGGGAAGCCCGCTCAATCCGCCGGCGCCTATGTTGGCTACCTCTTCGGCAGGTGTCTGCAGCCCTTCCCGGCTGATAGTGGTATTGGTGGCCACTATTCCGGAGAGGCCCGTTTCCTGGACGATCTCGATGATATCGTCCAGCTGCTCCTGGGTGAGGTCCGGTGCTATTTTCAGCAATATAGGTTTAGGTTTGCTTTTTTGCGCGTTCAGCAGCTGCAGGTGGTGCAACAGCTGTTTGAGCGGTTCTTTTTCCTGCAGGGCGCGCAGGTTGGGGGTATTGGGTGAGCTTACATTCACCACAAAATAATCCACGACGTCAAACAGGGCATGAAAGCACTTTTCGTAGTCGCTCACCGCTTCTTCGTTGGGTGTTTGCTTATTTTTACCGATGTTACCGCCAATGATGATGTCTGACTTGCGTTTCAGTAGTCTTTTAGCGGCGGCAATAGCGCCTTCATTGTTAAAGCCCATGCGGTTGATCAGGGCCTGATCTGCCGGCAGGCGGAAAAGGCGGGGCTGGTCGTTACCCGGTTGGGCCAGTGGGGTCACCGTACCGATCTCCACAAATCCAAAGCCAAGGCTGGCCAGTTCATCGGTGTATTTAGCATCCTTGTCAAAGCCGGCTGCCAGGCCGATGGGATTCCGGAAGCGCAGCCCCCATAATTCTCTTTCCAGGCCTTTCACTTTCGTGTTGCACCATGCATTTACCAGTTTGCTGCCCAGGGGCAGGCCGTGCACTATTTTGAGGCCACGCATTACGCCATGGTGAATATTTTCCGGTGGGAAACGGAACAATAATTTCTTGATAAGATTGTACATGTGTGGTGCAAATATAATAAATGTGTAGATGTGCATATATGTGAATGTGCAAATGCGCATGTCTGCACATTATTCCTATTTTTGTCCCCGTGCTGTCCATTAAAAGTGCTGTAGGTAGTCAGAACCGTTGATCATCAAATTATCTATCCCTTCGTTTATGTCTTTTAGCGGAAAACTGTTGCTGGGGATCCTGTTGTGTAGTTTCCCGCTGCAGGTGTCGGGTTGGGACTGGCATACCAAGGTTACGCTGGTGTTAAAAGATCAGCCCTTGCTGGTTGCCTGCCAGGTACTGGAAAAAGAATATGGTATACATTTTTCGTATAGCCGGGATCTGGTAGACCTTTCCCGCCGGGTTACCATCTCCATGCGCAACAAGCCGCTCAGAAAAGTGCTGGCGGCCTTGTTCGAGCCTTACGATATTACTTATGACCGCATAGGCAACCAGGTGGTGCTTACTGTGAAGGCTACGCCTGTGCGTACTATCAGCGGCTATGTAGAAGACGGCCGTACCGGCGAGAAGCTGATAGGGGCCACCGTTTACTGTCCCGCGCAGCAGGCGGGTACCGTGACCAACCAATATGGTTTTTACAGCCTAACCCTGAAAAAGGACACCAGTAGCCTGATCACTTCCTACATAGGTTATACGCCACAGCGGTATAGCCCGCCGTCCACAGGCAACCGCCAGGTGAGCATGGCCCTGCAACCCCTGAACAACCTGCAGGAGATCGTAGTGAAAGATTACCTGCAGACCCGTTTGCAGGAACAGACCCAGATGAGCAAGGTGAATATCCCTGTCAATGATGTGAAAGCCCTGCCCAAATTACTGGGAGAAGCCGACGTAATGCGTACGATTCAAAGCCTGCCCGGCGTTACCGGCGGTGCAGAAGGTATTGGCGGTATGAGCGTGCGGGGAGGCAGTCCTGATCAGAACCTCTTCCTGCTGGATGGCACGCCCGTATTTAATTCTGAACATATTTTAGGCATCTTCTCCGTTTTTAATCCCGACATTGTAAAGAATGCTTCCCTGTACAAAGGCGCTTTCCCGGCACGCTATGGCGGCCGTTTGTCTTCTGTGGTAGACATCTCCATGAAAGATGGCAATATGAAAGAGTATCACGGAGAAGTTTCCATCAGCACTATCGCGGCCAAGTTCATGGTGGAAGGCCCGATCTGGAAAGACAAAACCTCTTTCATCATCTCCGGCCGCCGTTCTTACCTGGATATTCTGGCCAAGCCCTTTATTGACGCAGCCCTGGAAGATGAAGGAGAGGACGGTGATGTGTTTGCATTCTTTTACGATGTGAACGTTAAGGTTAATCATATCTTCTCCCCCAAAGACCGCATCTATCTCAGTGCTTTTGGAGGCGAGGACGCCGTGAGCATAGACCGCGAATATGATAACAGCAAACAGGATACTGCCACAAAGAAGTATACAATAAATAACCGCTTCAAGCTGGGTTGGGGCAACCTCACCGGCACCCTGCGCTGGAACCATGTATTCAACCGGCAGCTGTTTTCCAACCTGACATTTAATTACTCGCAATATTTCTTTTTAACCAGCTACCGCTACCAATATAATGACATCAGCATTAGTCAAAGATCAGACCTGTATGGTAAATATCATTCCCGTATCCAAAACGCGGTAGGAAAGATCGATTTTGATTACCGGCCCAGCCCGCGGCATGCTGTTAAATTCGGAATAGGGGCTACCACGCATATCTTCAAACCAGGCACTTACTTTTTTGAAGATCATTCTGATACCCAGACTTCGCCGGATACTTCTTATAACAACTATAACACCGTAGGTGTTGAAATGAATGTGTATGGAGAAGATGACTGGCAGCTGGCAAAATCACTGCACCTGAACACCGGTCTGCACCTGGCAGGTTTCCTGGTAGATAAACGCTTTTATTATTCCGTGCAACCCAGGTTGGGACTGCGTTACCTGCTGCCTGCCAACTGGGCGCTGAAACTGGCCTATACCCATATGAGCCAGCCACTGCACCTGCTCACCAATAGCGGTACTAATCTTCCTACTGATCTGTGGGTGCCTTCTACCGGGAAAGTCAAACCCATGTTATCTAAACAAGGCACGCTTGGCGTTGCCAAAACCACGCGTGATGGCGGGTATGAACTCTCGCTGGAAGGATACTATAAAACAATGGATAACGTGGTCGAATACACGGAAGATGCAGATGTATTCAATTCGGCAGGCAGGAACTGGGATGAACAGGTGATCGTTGGCAAGGGACGCAGCTATGGCACTGAACTGCTGCTGGAAAAAAAGCAGGGCAACACCAGGGGATGGATAGGCTACACCCTGGCCTGGAGCAACCGCACCTTTGCAGAGGTGAATAAAGGCAAGACCTTTCCTTATAAGTATGATCCCCGGCACAGCCTGGAATTTACTTTCGTGCAGCAGCTGGGAAAGCGCTGGGAGTTCTCGGCCAGCTGGCAGTTTGTTACCGGTATGCCGATCACATTGCCTACGGCCAGCTATGAAGGGATAGGGGGATCCAGCCCTTACGAGCCGGGTGTGGATTATCCGTCCCGGATAGATGCTATGAGCCAGCGCAACAACCTGAGAACAGTGGCCACGCACCGGCTGGATGCGGGCATCACCTATAGCAAAAAGAAGAAACGTTGGACCAAGAGCTGGAATTTAAGCGTGTACAACGTGTATAACCAGCAGAACCCATACTATTATTACTTAAAGACAGATCAGGCGCGGCAGGAAAGATATGTAGCCCGGATGACGCTACTACCGATCCTCCCCAGCCTCACTTATGCGATCAAATTTTAAATGTAACCATCTATGCGTATCATCATCGCTGGTATGTTAGCAGGTATTTTTCTGTTCACGGCTTGTGAAAAGCGGGCAAACATAGATCTGCCTTATGAAGGCGACAAAATAGTAGTGAATACTTTCATCCAGGCAGACAGCCCGGTGTACGTCCGTATAACGCAGAGCCAACCAGCTACCATTCTCAATGATCTGGCCTTTAAAGAGCTGGCGCAGGCGCAGGTAACGCTGCTGGAAAATGGCCAGCCCTTTGCTCCGCTCAACTGGCAGGTGATAGGCGGCCGCGGATATTTTGTATCTGCCATACCGGCCAGGCCGGGTAAACGCTATGCGATCAATGTATCTGCAACAGGGCTAACCAGCGTAGATGGGTCTGATACCATACCGACGCAACCGGATATACGTGACCTCTTTGCCAGGAAAACAAGCAATAGCGTCCGCTTTACTTTAGCTGATCCCGGCAGGGAGCAAAATTATTACCGTGTGCGGATCTACCGGGCAGATACGGTGAACGGAGTATTGAGCCCTGTAGAAAAACTGGAATTCAGGGTAGACCCTTCTCTCAGCAATAACTTCGCCGACCTGATGAGCGATACGTACTACAAAGATGTTCTGCTCAACGACGATCGTATCAACGGGAAAGCGTTGCAGCTGGTGCTGCAAACAAGATACGATGTGAACTTTAGCCACCTGATCGCAGAGGTCTGCGCATTAACAGAAGGCGGATATAAATATTTCCGCTCGGTTAACAGCCAGCTGCAAAATGGCCAGGACAGCACTAATGTGCTTGGGCAGGCTGTAAAGGTGTATTCCAACATACAGAATGGCTATGGCATTGTGGCAGGCATATATGCGAAACGGATTAGCTGCAAAGTGGAGTGACAGGTATTAGCTCGCTTGCTTGTTAATCGCAAATATGATATCTGTTGATGACCTCGTTGATCTTACAGGAAAATTTTACACATTCTGTGATAATAACGGATTCCAGCTCTTTATAGCCGGCCGATTCCAGGTGATAGATCTGCGGATACACTTTCTCTATCATGCTTTTGGCCGCAGCAATCAGGCCATCCTGCAAGTTGACAAGCTGCTCCTGTTCGTACATCGCTTCCTTATATAGCGGCGATAACGGATTCAAAATTTCGTCCCAATCCATAAGATACAGTTTAAGTTGAATAGAGTTTGTTACAGTAAGAATCGGGCTAGTAATTATAGAACAACGGGCGGCCCATTTAGTTCAGTGGACGGGCGTTTTTCTTTTTGCGTAAATAGCTGCGTTTAAATTTCCCGATTTGAGCGGTGTTTTACATTTTCGTGACGTAGTTTTGTCCCGCTCATCTACTCCGCCGTATGAATGTAGCAGCCCAGCCCTTCCAGGTATTATCCGTCATACCGGTAGCCGGTCACTAAATTCAATTGAGATCTACTGTTTAGTAACGTATCTGCCGCCCTGCACATTGTATGGGCGCCAGAATCGTCATCCCCATAAAGATGCTAGCCAGTGCATGGCGGAGTAAAGTGCGCTGGTGTAGTGGTGGTTGGCCCGAACCCCGGGTAGGGTCAACCATTTTTCCTAATACATACCTTTTAATAAATCAGATACCTTATGCAACTCAGAAGGCTACAGCCTGCTATTATATTATTGGCCGCGGTACTATTAATTAATACATCCGTACAGGCACAACAAAACTATAAACGTATTGTTTCGCTGAACGGCACTATTACCGAAATTATCTGCGCGCTGGGTTTTGAAAAACAGCTGGCAGGCACGGATGTGACCAGCACTTATCCCTTAACGGTACAGCAATTGCCTAAAGTGGGGCATAACCGCAACATTTCTGCAGAGCCGGTGCTGGCCCTGCGGCCTGATCTTATCATCTCTACTTCCAATTTTTTGCAGCCCGCCGTGATTGAGCAATTTAAACAAACAGGTGTTAAAACAGTTGTGTTGCAACAGGAATATGCTATAGCAGGTACTAAAAAACTGATCATGGAAGTGGCCACCGCCCTGCAGGCGCCTGAGAAAGGAACAGCGCTGTGCAGGCAGCTGGACAAAGAACAGCAGGCATTGCATGTGTTGCAACAATCAAAGAAAGTGTTGTTCATCTACGCCCGCGGTGCAGGCACCTTGATGGTAGCCGGTAAGGAAACTCCGCTGGACAGGATCATCACACTGGCTGGCGCCCATAATGCGGCAGATGGCTTTAAGGATTTCAAACCGCTCACTACAGAATCACTGGTGGCAGCCAACCCGGATGTCATACTGTTGTTTGATACCGGCCTGCAAAGCCTGGGCGGGGTGAACGGTCTGCTGAAAGTACCCGGCATCTCACAGACCACTGCGGGCAGGCAACAAAAAGTGATAGCAATGGACGGACAAATGCTGTCCGGTTTCGGACCAAGGCTCATACAGGCCATCCGTGAACTGTCTGAAAAGCTGAAGGATGCTTAAAGCTAAAAGTACAACGCTGAAAGCATTTGGTTTTCCGCTTTCAGCGTTAAGCATACTCTTGCTGCTGGTCATCATCCTGGCTACAGGCACCGGCGCTTTATACATTTCTCCCTTACAGGTGATCGCCATTCTCCTGCAAAAAACAGGCATCCATTTGCCGGTGGATTGTCCGGAGCATCTGACAGCAGTGCTATGGACCATTCGCCTGCCAAGGGTCTTGCTGGCGGTATTAATTGGCGGAGGACTGGGCATTGCGGGCGCTTCCTTACAGGGATTGTTCCGTAACCCCCTGGCAGATCCTGCATTGATCGGCGTGAGCTTCGGCGCTTCCTTTACGGCAGCGCTGCTGATCGTGCTGGAAACGAAACTGTACCATGCACTGCAAGGCATGCAGGTCAACAGTATATTACAAAGCTATGCCCGCAACCTGCTTACTTTCCTTGGAGCAATATTGACCGTATTAATTGTTTTTCGTTTGTCTGTTCGTGGTGGCCGTACCATTGTGCCTGTCATGCTGCTGAGCGGTATTGCGATCAACGCGCTTTGCAATGCCTTTACCGGTTTAATGACTTACCTGGCAGATAATGAACAGTTGCGCAGCATCACCTTCTGGACATTAGGAAGCCTGGGCGGAGCCAGCTGGCAAACCATATGGGGCGTACTGCCTTTTGTATTGATACCAGCCCTGATGTTACCGCGCCTGGCCCCGGCCCTGAATGTATTTGCACTGGGAGAAAGAGAGGCCATGCACAGCGGCGTAAAAATAGATAAACTGAAAACGCAGCTGATCATCTACGCCACCATGGCGGTGGCCTCCGGTGTGGCCGTAGCCGGTGTGATTGGTTTTATTGGCCTGGTGGTGCCGCATATCATCCGGCAGATCACTGGTCCTGACCACCGGGTGCTGATACCCGGCGCCGCATTGGCGGGCGCTGCCCTGCTTACACTGGCCGACTTAATAAGCCGCACTATGATGGCGCCCGCGGAGCTGCCGGTTGGTATCATTACCGCTATTGCCGGTGCGCCGGTATTCATCTGGCTGATAATGAAAGAAAAAAGAACAATGCTGCTGTAATGTTGATGGTAAAAGATATATCGCTCTCCTTCGGAGCGGCACGTATACTGGATGGTGTACAGCTGCAGGCCCGGGCAGGAGAGCTGCATGTGATCATGGGCGCGAACGGCGCAGGGAAGTCCACCCTGCTACGGGTAATTGCAGGAGAATATATGCAGTATACCGGCAGTATTTTCCTGAATGGGCTAGAGCTGCGTAGCATACCTGTTAATGAACAGGCCAAACTGCGTGCAGTATTATCCCAGCAACTGTCGCTGCAGCTACCTTTCAGCGTTGCAGATGTAGCAGGCATGGGCCGCTATGTGTACCGCGCACAGGAAAATAAGTATGATAAAGAGATTGTATCCTATGCACTGAAATTGCTGCAGGTATATGATCTGCGGCATCGCGCTTATACTACCCTCTCCGGCGGACAGCAACAACGTGTGCAGATGGCAAGGGTACTGGCCCAATTGCTGGAAGCGCCCGACCTGCAGGGAACCGATTACACAGGCCGTAAAATGCTGTTGCTGGACGAGCCGGTAACGGGAATGGATATACTGCATCAGCAGTTAAGCCTGCAGCTGGCCGCCCGGCTGGCAGAGCGGGGTGTACTGGTACTGGCAGTGCTGCATGATTTTCAGCTGGCCGCGGCCTATGCGCAGAATATTTCCTTGCTGAAAGATGGCCACGTGCATGCACAAGGGCCGGCAGACAGGGTATTAACACCAGAGCATATCAAAGCATGCTTCGGAGTGGAAGTATCCGTGCTGCATCATCCGCTTTGTAGCTACCCCATGATAATTACTAATAAAAATATGCTGACAATATGAGCACAACACTTACCGCCGGTCTGAAAGAAAAATGGATCGCTTTCCGTCAACAAAATCCCAGGACCAGGATCCGCGATGCGGCCCGCAGCCTGCAGGTGAGCGAAGGCCAGCTGGTGGCCGCCTGTACTGGTCCGCAGGTGATACACCTGCAAAATGCATTCCCGGCACTGCTGCAGGCCATGCCTGCACTTGGCAGGGTAATGGTGCTTACCCGCAATGAAAGCTGCGTGATAGAACGCAAAGGTGTGTTTGAAGACGTGCGCACTGAGAGCCGTCATGTAGGCGTAGTAGTAGGAAAGGATATTGACCTGCGTATGTTCTTTTCAAAATGGGTGCATGGTTTTGCGGTACAGGATGATGAAGCGCTTGGCTTTAAAAGATCCTTACAGGTGTTTGATGCACAGGGCCATGCCGTGATCAAGATCTATACTGTTGAAGGCACGAAGCTGGACGCCTGGGATCAACTGGTAAAAGACTTTAGCGCTGACGTACAGGCGGATGGCATCGGGGTGTTACCTGCACCTGCTCCGCATGTGTATGCAGATACAGTGGATGCAGCTGCTTTTCTGCAGGACTGGTCTGCCCTGAAGGATACACACGATTTCTTCCCCATGCTGATGAAATATAAAGTGTCCAGGATAAAAGCGCTGGAAACGGCCGAGGGCCGCTTTAGCCGCCGCGTACAGCACGACGCTGTGAAAATATTGCTGGAACAGGCTGCTGCGCTTGAGCTGGAAATAATGGTATTTGTGAGCAATCATGGTAATATAGAGATCCACACCGGGACTGTACATAAGATCGTGGAGATACCGGGATGGATCAATGTAATGGATCCTGATTTTAACCTGCATCTGAAAACAGATGATATCCGCCAATGCTGGGTAGTAGAGAAACCTTCTGAAGATGGTACAGTGACTTCCGTAGAAGTATTTGATGCCAACAATGAAATGATCGTACAGTTCTTTGGTAAGCGTAAGCCCGGTATGCCCGAGCTGGATGCATGGAGAACATTGGTGAAAGGATTTGTTTCCCTTTAGCGTAAATTGTTTTCCTGATCCGATCATCCTGCGTACATACCTTCACGTACTTTTGTAATGCCACTCTCCGCCGGCATTAAACAATAAAAAATTTTTCAGCAGAACATAACGATTGCTATGCTATGTAACCCAACTGTCTGGCCCGTTGTACCGGCTCTGTCAGCATGCGTACAACGGGATCAGTCAGGCCAATAGCCTGGCAGATTCCCTAAAAATAGTCAAGTATGTGTGAGAACAGGACCCTCGCGCAGGTAGCGCAGGCGCATATTAGCCAGTGTACGTATTGTAAAACCGTCTTTTTATGGCATAACAACCTGCTGCTGAATTTTCCGCAGGAGGATTTTGTGCAGTTCAGTCATGCGCTGCAGCAACGTGCGTTTGATGATTATTGCGTGCCCTTTCCTGATGGAGAAGAACGGGTGATCATGCATTCTCCCTGCCCGGATATCAGCTTTTCCTTTACCAGGGCAGAGTGGACGGATATGAGAGCAGCAGTAAGCGAAGCATTGCTGATGCAGCAGGTGTATGCCTTGATATAGTATTAAAACATGCTCAGATGAAAAATTTTACTCCGCTGTTGATGGGCGGCCTGCTTTGCTGTATCCGCAGCATGGGGCAGGACACTACTGTACAATTAAAAGATGTGGTGATCACCGGGCAATACCAGGCGCAGTCTGTTAAGCAGTCTGTTTACCGCGTGCGCACTATCAGCAGTGAACGCATTCAGCTGCGTGGCGCAACAGACGTATTAGGCGTATTGAATAATGAACTAGGCGTACGTTTCTCTAATGACGCTACTTTAGGCGAGACAGATGTAGAGCTCATGGGGATGTCTGGCCAGCGCGTGAAGATCCTGCTGGACGGCGTACCATTGGTAGACCGTGGCAGTGCGCGTCAAAGCCTGAGCCAGATAGATGTCAATACCATAGAGCGTATCGAGATCGTGGAAGGCCCCATGTCTGTTGTATACGGTACCGATGCGCTGGCAGGCGTGATCAACCTGATCACCAAAAAAGGCAGAGGCAATCACCTGATCGTAAACGCCAGGATGCAGGAAGAAACAGTGTCTGACGAATATAAACCCATTGATGGCAAAGGTGTACATAATGAAAGCCTGGGCCTGCAGTGGAGTGGTCACGGCTGGTTTGCCAATGGCAGCATCACCCGCAATGATTTTGGCGGCTGGCAGGGAGATTATACCGGGCGTAAAAAGGAATGGCATCCCAAAGATCAGCTGTTTGCCAATGGCAGCCTGGGTTACAGATCCGGTAAATGGGAGCTGTGGTACCGCCTGGATTACCTGGATGAAGACATCAAAAGCCTGGGTGATATCAATACCGGTAATTACAAAGCTACTGATCAGCATTATTACACCAGCCGTTATACACACCAGGCGCAGGCGGTATGGCGGGCGAATGACCGCCTGAGCTTTAACGGGGCATTGTCTTACCAGGATTATAAAAGAAAGACGGAAACTACTATAAAGGATTTTCGTACCAATACATCTTCTATATCTGCCGATGCCGGTTCGCAGGATGTATCTAAATTCAGTATGCTTTTCTTCCGGGGTACGGCGCAGTACAAGTTATCCGATGCGCTGACACTACAACCCGGCATAGAAGTAAAACGGGATGCCAGCAGCGGACAGCGCATAGAAGGATCGCCTGAGATCACTGATTATGCTTTCTTCGCCTCTGCAGAGATCAGACCTGCGTCCTGGGTGAACATCCGTCCGGGAGCGCGGTTTAGTAAGAATTCGGTGTATGATGCACCGCCTGTCATTCCATCCATTAATACAAAGTTTATCCTCAGCCAGAACTTTGATCTCCGTTTATCGTATGCGCGCGGGTTCCGTGCGCCTGCACTACGCGAGCTGTATTTCTATTTCTTCGATGCCAGCCATTCCATTAAAGGCAATCCCAATCTCAGGGCAGAATATTCGCATAGTACGAATGCTTCACTGAGTTGGCAGCTACCCGGTTTAAAAGCGTGGCAGTATACTGTGACGCTGTCGGGTTTCTATAACGATTTCACCAACCTGATAGATATTGGTTATGATGCAGCAGATCCTGCTGTCAGCACTTATATCAATGTGAACAAGTTCAGGACCACCGGCGGGATGCTGGAACATCAGCTGAGCTGGAAGGCGCTGGAAGCAGGTATCGGCATTGCTTATATCGGCAGGTACAATCGTTTCTCCGATGATACGGCGTTCAATAAAACCTATGCTACGCCCACTTTTACCTGGACCGCGGAACTGAATGCCAATATCATTTACCATTTCCGCCGTATCGGCGCCACTTTGAATGTATGCTATAAGTATACCGGGCAGCGGCCTACTTACGAACTGGCCAATGTCAATAATGCAGCAATGGTGCAGCTGGCGAAAACAGCGGCCTTTCATTACGCAGATGTAACGGCTACTAAGAAGATCAACCGCTACCTCACTGTTAACGGTGGCGTAAAGAATCTCTTTGATGTAGACCGCCTGCGCAATACTTCTGCTGATGTTGGGCAGGCCCACAGCACCGGCGGACCTGTATTGATGTGGTATGGCCGTTCCTGCTTTTTAGGATTGAGTTTTCGCTGGGCTAAAAGTTAAGATCAAATAAATATCTATAAGCACATGTATACAAACACATCATCTAAGAAGGCCATGATACAGATGCGCCGGCTTTTTTTATCCCTTACCCTGGCAGCGGCGTTCAGCGCCTGTAGTAATGACGACGACACCGTACCGGTAATTCCGCCTTCTGAAGGATCACAGCTGAAGCTGGAAGGCGGCGGCGGTACCGGCGCGCCTAATTCCGTATATGTTGATTTCAGCGCAGACAAGCAAACGGGAGTGCCCCGTACCAGCTGGACACTGGGTTTCTACTCCGGCGCTGATTACCGGGTGATCCTGAACTATACTGCTTCCACATCTGCTGTGGCACTGAATAAAACAGACATCAGCCAGGTAGGCCTGAACGACAGCACCGGTATCAGCCTCGCGCTGGGACAAGGACTTGGCACCATGGCGATGGTGGATGATATATATGGTGACCTGAGCAAAACCGTGATCGCTGCCGTATCTGCTACCGATGCAGATAACAAGGTATACCTGCTGAAACCTGAAACGGCAACTGCTTCAGACCCTGCTACCTGGTACAAGATCAAGGTGAGCAGGAACGGTAACGGCTACAGGCTGCAGTTTGCGAAGCTGGGAGCTACCACGATACAAACAGCAGATATCAGCAAGAGCGCTGATTATAATTTTATCTTCTACTCGGTGGAGTCTGCCAGGGTTGTGAGCGTAGAGCCAAAGAAAACAGAATGGGACATGCAGTGGTCATACGGCGTTTACTTTGCAGGTGGCGGCGCAGCCATCATTCCTTACCTGTATTCTGATTTTGTATATACCAACCGCGAAGCGGGCGTGCAGGCAGCAGAAGCTACTACAGCAGACGGCTTCAGCTATGACAGCTTCGCATTGGCTGATGTGAATAATGCCAGGCTGGTATACAGCTCGCAGCGGGATGCTGTTGGCAGCAAGTGGAGAGTAACCTCCGGTGCTACCGTAGGGATCAAAACAGACCGTTTCTATGTAGTGAAAGATCCGGCAGGTAATTACTACAAGCTGAAATTTATTAGCGCTGGTATAGGCCAGGACGGCGGACAACGCGGCTATCCTGAGATAGCTTACAAACTGGTGAAGTAAATCAATTATAAAAGCACAAGACAAAACCAACGGCGCCCGAAAAATGGCGCCGTTTTCCTTTCGGTAAAAGTGACAGAATAACAGGGGTGGTATACTTATTGATACACCCAGCATATGGACTTCAAAGACTATTACAAAGTATTGGGAGTAGAGAAGAGCGCATCGGAGGCAGACATCAAGAAGGCCTACCGTAAGCTGGCTGTAAAGTATCATCCTGATAAAAACCAGGGTGACAAAGCGGCAGAGGAAAAGTTCAAGGAGATCAGTGAGGCTTATGAAGTGCTGGGAGATCCGGAGAAGCGGAAGAAGTATGACCAGCTGGGAGAGAACTACCGTAACTACGAACGTTATGGCGGCCAGGCCCAGGATTTTGACTGGGGACAATGGGGCTCCGGCGGGCACACCTATTCGTACCAGGGTAACCCGGAAGATATTTTTGGTAATGAGGGCGGGCATTTCTCCGATTTCTTCGAACAGCTTTTCGGGCAGTTCGGAGGTGGTGGCGGACGCCGCCAGGGAAGGGCCCGCAGCAGCCGCGGACAAGACCTTACTGCCAGCATGGAAGTGCCGCTGGAAGACGCCTATAAGGGCGGTACCCGGCAGATAGTGGTGAATGGCTCCAAGTTAAACGTTAAACTGAATCCCGGCCTGTACGAGGGTCAGGTAATACGCCTGAAAGGCAAAGGTGCGCCTGGCAGGGGCGGTGAGAACGGCGACCTGCTGATCAGTATTAAACTGGCTTCGCACCCGGGATTTGAATTGAAAGGCAAGGATATATATGGCGACGTAGATGTGGATCTTTACACCGCCATCATGGGAGGCAAAATAACTGTTCAGGGACTGGGCGGTCCGCTGAATATGAACATTCCTGCGGAAACAGACAGCGGAAGGGTATTCCGTTTAAAAGGCATGGGTATGCCGGACTATAACAATGCTTCCCAACCCGGAGACCTGTACCTGACGGCAACCGTCCATATTCCTCAACATCTTACAGATAAGGAAAAAGAACTGTTTACCGAACTGGCGAGGTTACGGAAACAATGATCTGTACCTGCCTGAAAAATTATTTTCAATTTTCTGTCGAGTGGCCGGAAAGCGTACTGAGCAACCAACAATTGTTGTAAATTTAGGCTCAAACCTTGTAAAAAAAAATGATCATCAACGGGAATGGCCAACAAAGCAGGAAGTGTATCCTGATAGCAGATGATGACGCGGATGACCGGGAGCTGATAAAAGTGGCCTTTGAGGAGAACGCTGCAGAAGTGGAAATATCTTTCGTGGAAAACGGAGAGGAACTGATGCAGTACCTGCACCGTCAGGGAAAATATAAAGAGGAGGCACAGTATCCTTCTCCCAGCCTTATTTTACTGGACCTTAACATGCCTAAGAAAGACGGGCGGGAAGCCTTGCGGGCTATCAAGGAAGATGCTACGCTGAAATCATTGCCGATTGTTATTCTTACTACCTCTACCGCTACAAAAGATATTGCCAAATGCTACGAGCTGGGAGTAAACAGCTATATGATCAAACCCACTAATTTTGCTGACCTGATACAATTCGCCGGTATGATCTATTCTTACTGGTTCAATACTGTGCAGCTGCCCTCATAGGATCCTTCTGAAGAAATCTGTTTCCCTGGCCCATTCTACCAGGAAGGAGATCAAAAAATACCCGGCAGCCAGGATCATTAATCCAACACCGGTAATTCCAATCTGGAAATATGCTTTAACACCAAGAATACCTGCTTCACCTGCGGCATAGGAAAGTAAGGCAACCAGCGCACCAACCACGAGGGCAATAAGGGCGGCTCTTTTCATGAAAATGAGGTTAGAACGTAAAAGTATAGCGTGAACGTTGAAGGTAGCACTTTTGTGTTATAAACAAAGAAATGTCCGGGGTTTTCCCGGACATTAACAAAGAAGGTTTATTTATAATGTATTTGACGTTTAATGTAATCGCATTATTCCTCAACCGTTTCTTCTGTTTTTTTCTTTCCTACCCGGTTTTTTTCCACCCACCAGTATAAAGGCGGAATAATAAGTGGTGCAAACAGCAGCGTGCTGGTAAGACCGCCGATGATAACGGTAGCCAGGGGACGCTGCACGTCAGAACCGATCCCCGAGGAGGTAGCCGCCGGGATCAGGCCTGCAATAGCCACTATAAGAATAGAGAGAATGGCCCTGAGCTGTTCTTTGGATGCCAGGTATACACTCTGCTGCAGATCATGATCACTGTTGAACTTTAATCGGGTGATGGCCGAGACCAGCAGCACGCCGGCCATTACAGAGATGCCGAAGATACTCACGAAGCCTACTCCTGCCGATACGTTAAAATGGTATCCCCTGATGAAAAGGGCGGTGATACCGCCTGCCATGGCAAAGAAGATACAGCTGATGGTAACAATGGTATGCGGCATATTGCGGAACAGCATGAACAATACCAGGAACACCATTAAAATGGTGAGCGGGATGGTAAAGGAAAGCTGCTTGCTGGCCCTTTCCAGGTTCTCATACTGTCCGCCGTATATGATAGCATAGCCCTTAGGTACGTGCAGCTGTGCGTTGATCTTGCTGTTGATCTCATTTACAAAGCCGCCCTGATCGCGCCCGCGTATATTGGTACGCACGGTGATCATGCGTTTGTTGTTGTAACGGTAAATGTTGGTTTGTCCCTGTACATACTGTATATCCGCCAGCTGGTTCATGGGCACCAGCGCACCGCTGGCTGCCGTCACCTGCAGATGTTGAATGGCTTCAATGTTGCTGCGATCCTCAGGCAGGTACCGTATCACGATGTCGTAGCGTTTGGTGCCGTCATACAGGGTGCTGATGGCCTTACCGCCGATGGCGGCTTCGATCATGTTCTGTATATCGGCTACATTGATGCCGAAGCGGGCGGCATTTTCCCGGTTGATATTAATAGCGATCTGTTCCTGCGGACCTTCCTGTTCAATGTTCACTGATTCGGAGCCCTGCATGTGTTGAACGATATTGGCAATGGTATCTGCCTTGCCCCGCATCATGGTCAGGTCATCGCCTACAATGGAGATGGCCAGATCGGCCGCGCTGCCGGTCACTATTTCCATTACCTGGTCGATGATCGGCTGGCCGGAGGAGAAGTGTACCGCCGGCATGGCTTTTTCCAGGTCTCGCCGTATGTTGGTCACCAGTGTTTTCTTGGAGATGGTATCGCTCCACAATTTATATTCCTTCAGTCCTACCAGTATTTCGTTACGGTTGGCGGGGAAAGGGTCTGTACCATCATCATTACGGCCAGTTTGTGTGATCACAAAATCTATCTGCGGGTATTTGCTGATGATCTCCCTGATCTTAGGTGCATACTTTGCATTCTCCTGGATGGTGATGCCTGCGGGGAAATTGCCACGGAGGAAGATAGAGCCTTCGTCCAGCTCCGGCAGGAATTCCGTACCTAAACGGCTGCCCACCAGTATCAGCAGCAGCACCACGATAAAGCCGCCTATTACAGTAGCTTTAGGCCGTTTCAGCACACGGCGCAGCACATTGCTGTAGCCGCGCTCAAAGAAATCAAGCACTGCGTTGCGATGTTCTTTCAGCGGCTTCCCTTCACCGCTGAAAGCTTTTCTGTAGGCGAAGGAGATGAGCACGGGGATCAGCGTCAGGGCTGCCAGCATAGAGCCTATTACCGCAAATGCCAGTGTTAATGCCATCGGAGAGAACAGTTTGCCTTCCACACGTGTCATCAGCAGGATAGGCATGTAAGCCAGGATGATGATGGTTACGGAGAAGAAGATCTCGCGGCCTACTTCCTGTGCCGAGAGCAGGGTAAGGGCAATGATGCCCCGCTTCTTCTCTTCGGGCGGCGCTGTGCGGTACGTTCGTATCAGGTGTTCCGCCATTACGCAGGCGCCGTCTACGATAATACCGAAATCTATCGCGCCCAAAGAAAGCAGGTTGGCCGGGATACCCGTGAGGCGCATTAGTATAAAAGCAAAGAGCAGCGAGAAAGGAATGGTGAGTGCTACTACCAGTGCGCTGCGCAGGCTGCCCAAAAAGAACACCAGGATGATGATCACGATGGAGACCCCTTCAAAGAGTGTTCTGCCCACGGTTTCCAGCGAGTGATCTATCAAAAAGCTGCGGTCATATAAAGTGCGCAGTTTCACGCCTTTGGGCAGCTCATCGTTTTCCAGGTCGGCCATCCGCTGCTTCAGCAGTTTTAGTACTTCGCTGGGATTTTCATAGCGGCGTAAGAGTATGATACCTTCTACCCCGTTGCTGGAGTTCACGCCTGCGCTTTTGATGGTATAGCCCATTACACCGCTGGGTGGCGGCGGCGCTATTTCAACGGTGGCCACGTCGCGCAGGAATACCGCCATGCCATTGGCTTCTGTGAGCACGATGTTCTCTATATCCCTTTCCGATTTTACAGCGCCTAATCCGCGTACGGCAAAACCCTGTTCGCCGCGGGCGATGATATTACCGCCGGTGTTCTGGTTATTCTTTTGTACGGCGTCTACTACATCCTGCATGGAGATGCCGTATTTACGCAGCTTGTCGGGCGAGGTAAGTATGTGGTACTCTTTCAGCGGGCCGCCAAAAGTGGTAATATCAGCAATGCCTGGTACCTGCAGCAGGTAGGGTTTGATCACCCAGTCCTGCAGGTCCCTGATGTCGGTAGGAGTGTAGGACGGAGGAGCTTCTACTACGTAGCGCAGGATCTCGCCCACGGCCGTGGTAAGCGGCGCCAGCTCTGGTGATACACCGTCTGGCAGTTCTGCGGTGGTCAGGCGTTCGTTCACCTGCTGGCGGGCAAAATAATCGTCGGTGCCATCCTTGAAGGTCAGCTGTACCACGCTTAAACCGAAGATGGTGCGGCTTCTGCGGTCCAGCACATTAGGCGTGTTCTGCAAAGCCCTTTCGATGGGGATGGTTACCTGCTGTTCCACTTCTTCGGCAGCGCGGCCGGGGTACTGGGCAACGATGATCACGTTGGTATCCGCAATATCCGGGTAGGCTTCTATCTTCAGCATGGTGAAACACCAGTAGCCGATGCCCATCAGGGCTATACCCATCAGTATAACCGCCCAGCGGTTCTTCAGCGAGAATATTAATAAGTTCCTGATCATTTAAATTTTTTCTACTTGGTTTACTACTATAAACCCGCTGCTCACTTCCCTGCGTAGTGCTTTCAGCACATTCCTTACTTTCTCTTCTTCATCAATGAAGGTGATCAGCATAGGCGGTTCATCAAAGCTGAACCAGTTATCAGGCCTTTTCAGGTGGTGATGTACACCGAAACCGATATGGCCCCTGAAGGCGGTGGCGCCTGCTATCTTATGGCGGAGCAGGAACCCCATGATGTATTCATAGAGAGGGTGTGAGCCGAATACTTCATCTTTGTCAATGTAGATCTGGGCTTGAAGCATTGCTTTGAATTTTAATATCCGAAACTGAGACCTTTTAATTGCATGACGCCATTCACTACCACCTGTTCATTTTGCGAGAGGCCTTTGTATATAAGTACCCGTTCGTTGATCTGTTGCCCGGTGCTCACTTCTTTCCTTTCAAAGGTGGTAGGGTTTGTCTTTACAAAAACATAGCTGCGTCCCTGAGCGGTGATGAGCGCTGCTTTGCTGATACTGATATTGCTGCCCTGTGAAACTGCTTTAACAGGGAAGGACACGGTGGCAAACATGCCTGCCTTTACCTGGCTGCCCGGGTTCGTGATGCGGATGCGCAGCTTCACCATGCGGGTGGTATTGTCTATCACATCTGCGATGTTCTCTATTTTGCCAGTCATTGGCATGTCCGGGAAGGAAGGCAGCAGCACGGTACAGGTATTGCCTTCTTTCACATTGCTGATCTGTGTTTCCGGAATATCGCAGATGACATACACTGTACCGGCTGCGGCTGCACGTAAAGCGGCCGGCTCAAAACCTCCTGCTTTCAGTTTGGCTTCGTGCTCAATGATAGCAGCTCTTTCATTGGCCAGGTTGGTCTGTTCCATGGAGAGCGCTGCCTGTGCATCCAGCAGGTCTTTACCGGTGGCGGCGCCATGGTTGTAGAGATCCTGTGTGCGTTCCAGTTCTATTTTCTTTTGTTTGATATTGATGTCCTGTATGTGTGCGATATTCACCTGGTGCTGGATGAGTTGTGAATAGCTGCTTTCCAGGTCGGGATTATTAAACAGTATGATGTGCTGCGCGCCTTCCTGTGAGGGTAGTATGGTGGCGGCCACACTGGCGGGCGCATGTAGTTCGCCTGCGAGTGCGGAGTCTCCTGCAGCTTCTGTGCGGAAGAAAGATGCCATGGCAGTGTCGGGGAATGCGATACGGCGGCCGTCTTCTGTGATGGCAGGCACCGGGTCGACAGCAGCGGCTGGTGTTTCTTTCTTTTTTCGGGAGCATGCGGTGAAGAGCAGGCTCGCGGCTAAAAGATATGTAGTGGTCCTCTTCATTGTTTACAGTTGATTAATAAGGCCGGTGACAAATAGTAGTTGCAGGTAGCTTTGATAATAAGATTGCAGTGCATCATAATACAGCAGACGGGTATCGTACCAGTTACGCTGTGCATCCAGGAAATCGATGATCGTAGTGCCTCCGCGGAGGTAGGCATATTTTACGTTATCCAGGATCTGTTGTGATTGCAGCAGGATGCCCTGGTACTGCTGTATATTCCGTTTCTGCACTTCGTAGGTCCGGTAGGCGGTGCCTACATCTGTCTGCACCTGCAGCTGGGTAGCCTGCAGTTCCTGTTCTGCCTGCGCTTTCTGGATCTCCGCCTTTTTGATCTGTCCCTGATTGCGGTCAAAGATGGGAACACTGATCGTGCCGAAGAAGCCTACATAGGGCACGGAATTCTGAGGGTTATAGATAACCCCCAGTTCCGGCTGCGGCCAGGAGAGGGACTTCTGATACTTTATATTGTTGCTGCTCTGTTCAATGCTGCTTTTTACGAGCATTACATCTGAGCGGTTCTCGCGGCTCTGGTTGATCAGGCTGTCCAGTGTTGTGGTGGGTAGCAGGCTTTCTACCTGGCTGCTGGTATCGATATCTACGCTGTCACTGGTACCAGTGAGCAGTTTCAGTGTTTGCAGCTCATTGTTGTAATCCTGGAAGAAAGAGGTCAGCTGCAGGTTGTATTGTTGCAGCAGCACCTGTGTACGTACGAGGTCTGTTTGTGTAATGACCTGGTTCTTATACCGCAGTTCATTGATCTTTACCAGTGTGTCCAGGTTGGCTTTGCTTTCCTGCAGGAGGCTGAGCTTCTTTTTCAGCACCCAGGTGTTTACCCAGCTGTTGCCAACGCTGAAGGAGAGGTTGCGAACGTTTTCCTGGTAGGTGTTATTGGCCACTGCTATATTCTGTGTGGCCGATGCAATTTTGTATTTGCGCTGTGCAGGCCATTGTATTGGCTTGGTGAGCTGCCACCATACCTGGCGGTTTACGTTGTCGCTCCATTTTGTGTTGGCCGGGAAATGGCCTGCATCCGCAAGTTGCAGGGTCTGATTGTTCAGATTGGGATTAGGCCGGAGCTTTGCGGTGATCTCATCGGCTTTGGCCATGCCGATGTTCATGTATTGTGCCTTTAGTACGGGACTGCTTTGTCGGGCCGTATCTATAGCGGAGGACAGTGTATACACTGTTTGGGCAAGGGCCTGCCCGCTACTGGTAAGCAGCAGGATCACCACAGCAATAACAATCTTCTGGTTCATGCTAATTTTTTATCCTCGTTTGATATCGACAACAAAATTGAAAAAGTTAATGGTAGCAAGGGGCTGCTAAAACCATTTTTAAGGCGTTTTTAAGTGTATTTTAAGGTATACAGATACACTAACAAACGAGCCATGGAAGGGGTTCAAATAAAACAAAGAAACCGCCTGAACAGGCGGTCGCTATCTTAATAATCACGTTATGAAAACCCAAAAACAAACACCTCCTCAGGTGTGAAATCGCTTGATGATAATACAATAATAGGGTTTTCTACTAGTGTGAGTAGTTAATACACGGTTAACTAATATGTTTGAGAATATCTCTTGCATTCGGTTGCCAGCCGAGTTCCTGCCTGGCTTTGGCCGCGCTCACATAGCTGTTGGAGCCCAGCCCGAAATGAGCAGCTTCTGCTCCCCACAAGGCGATGGCCTCGTCTATTGACAGCCCTTGTGTTTTGCCGTCATAGCCCAATTGGCGGCTAATGGCGCTAACAATATCGAACAATGCAGCTTCGCCATTCTCCGCAAAATAAAAGGCTCCTGCGGGCGCCTTTTGCAGGGCCAGCAGGTACAGCTGTGCAAGGTCTTCAATATGCACGTTGGACCATACATTGGCGCCCACACCAACAAATACGCCTGCGTTGTACTGGCGTGCTGTTTGGGCAAGCAGCGGTACCTGTATGCTGTCTTTATGCAGCCCCAGCCCGGCGCCATAGATCATGGCAGGGCATATCACTATGCTGCGTATATTCTTTTCGGCGGCCTTTATCACTGTGCTGTCAATCGCCACCCGTGCCGCTTTTTCCAGCCGGGGCTCCTCAGGGATCTCTTCATAGCGGATCCGCGGCCCGTGCGCTCCTGCTGCTTTATCGCCGGCGATACTGGAGCCGGAGGTATGGATCAGCGTTTTGCCGCTACCTGCAATGGCGTCCAGTATAGTGCTTACCACAAAAGGGTTGTCGGCGCTGGCTGCGTTGATAATGGCGTCTGCTGCCTGGGCCTGTTCGGTGATGACCTTTACCGCGTTGATATCCCCCAATATGGGTGTTATTCCCAGGGCTTCCAGCCGGGGCAAATCGGCTTCTTTTCTTGCCAGTCCGGTAATCGTATAGCCATTTTTCAGCAGCTGCACTGCTACAGATCCGCCTATATAGCCGGTGGCGCCGGTAACAAATATTTTTCCTGTTTTCATCTATATGCTTTTAGAAGATCGTTTTTAATACGCCGCCGTCTGCCCGCAGTGAAGCGCCATTGGTGGCGGAGGACAGCGGACTGGCGATATAGGTAACGAGGTTGGCTATTTCCGTCACATCTGCAAAGCGCTGTATGATGGAAGAAGGGCGCATGGTCTGGAAGAATTCCACTTCCGCCTGTTGGGGGGTGATCTGCTTTGTTACGGCCACCTGTTTAATGAATTCTTCTACGCCTTCAGAGCGGGTAGGGCCGGGGAGAATGGTGTTGACCGTTACGCCGGTGTTCCGGGTCAGTTCTGCGATGCCGCGGCTTACAGACAGCTGGGCGGTCTTGGTAGTGCCGTAGTGGATCATTTCCTCGGGGATATTGATGGCGGATTCGCTGGAGATAAAGATGATCCTTCCCCAGTTCTTTTTCAGCATGGCGGGTAGTACGTGACGGGAGAGCCGTACGCCGCTTAATACATTCACTTCAAAGAAGCGCGTCCATTCTTCGTCTGTGATCTCGAGGAAATGTTTAGGCTCAAAGATGCCTGCATTATTGACCAGTATGTCTACCCCGGGCAGCTGTTCTATCAGGTGCTGTACCTCATTTGCCTTTGAGAAGTCGGCTGCAATGCCCATTACGCTGCTGCCAGGCACCTGCTGGGAGAGCTTCTCTGCTGTCTGGTTCACCTTTTCTGTTGTTCTGCCGTTAATGATCACACTGGCGCCCTCTTGCAGCAGCTGACGGGCGATGGCAAATCCTATTCCTTGTGTGGAGCCGCTTACGAAAGCGGTCTTCCCTTTTAATTGTAGATCCATTTGAAAATTGTTTTTATGTTATATGGAGTCCGTATTATTTGATCTGCAAAGATCAGGGGTATATAAATAACAGTAAAATAACCTGAGTTATAGCCTGCTATAAATTTACTGATAGCCCGAAAAATGATGCCAGCACCAGGACACTTTACCAATATTTTGCCTTATTTTAACCAATAGTTGGCAAACAGGTTAAGATATGGGCAGTATAAGCCAAGATCATTGAAGTATTTTGTTGTAGCAATAGATAATTTTATCCCGTTCCTTATAAGTCTTTTAGCTGGGGGAGGGGAATTTATCTCATCATTCTTTTTTGGAATGGAGTGCTGATCCATTGAAAGTGCTTTACTGCTGTATGTCTTTACTACGGCGCGGAGCGGTACATCCCGAACAATGAAAAACGAATAACCAAACTAAAATCTAAATCGTCATGAGTCTTAAGCCGTATTTGCTATGGTGCATAGCAATATTATGCTGTGTGGGTATTGACGCCTATGCCCAGTCTGTTACATTAAAGGGGAAAGTAACAGACAAGAGCGGGAATCCTGTTATCGGGGCTACCATCAAGATCAAGAACAGTGGTAAAGGCACTACAGCCGGCGCCGATGGATCATTTGAGCTCGCGTATGAGGGAACTGCCGTGCTGGTGGCCACCGCTATTGGTTTTGATCCGGCAGAGGTGACGGTTAGCAACCAGTCGTCTGTCACTATTACACTTTCTGAGAACAAGAAAGAGCTTAACGAAGTGGTGGTAACCGCCCTCGGCGTGAAGCGCGACAAACGCGTACTGACCTACAGTGCGCAGGAGGTAAAAGGCGCTACGCTGGCTGCCGCCAAGGAGCCTAATATTGTGAATGCATTATCCGGCAAGGTGCCCGGTGTACAGATCACCAGTGCTTCCGGTACGCCGGGCAGCGCTTCCAGGATCGTGATCAGGGGCGCCACTTCTTTCTTTGGAGAGAATCAGCCACTGATCGTAATAGATGGTGTGCAGATCAATAATGACGAAACAGGTAACCTTACCATGGGGCCTGGCACCAACAGGCTGGCAGATATTGACCCGGCTATCATCGAGAACATCAGCGTACTGAAAGGTGCTGCCGCCACTGCATTATACGGTTCTGCAGGCGCCAGGGGCGTGTTGATGATCACTACTAAAAGCGGTATGTCCAATGCAGACAGGAAGCCCACGGTGAGCTTTTCACAGGACTATTCCTTTGAAAAGCCCTGGTTCCCTGAAATACAGGATAAATATGCACAAGGGGAAAGAGGTAACTATTATAACGGCGATGATCAGAAAACCAGCAGCTCCTGGGGCCCGCTGATGGATACGCTGATGATTAACGGACAACGTGCAAAAAAATATAACCAGCTGAAGGATTTCTTCAGAACAGGCCACACTTCTACCAGCGCGGTAAACGTATCAGGCGGCAATGGTAACTCTGATTACCTGATGTCTTACTCTTATATCAACCAGCAGGGTACCGTGCCGGAAACAGACTATAAACGGCATGCCCTCTTCGCAAAATACAATACCAAAATACTAAGTAACCTGAACAGCACTTTCCAGCTGAACTATTCCAGCTCTACCAATGACAGAGCGCCGGAAGGTTACACGCTGGAAAGCCCTATCTGGACGGTCTATACAGCGCCTATCTCCTGGAACCCGAAACCTGAGCTGAACCCAGACGGCACACAACGGGTATACCGGTATTCCAGGAACAACCCTTACTGGGCCCTGGATAATATTACCAACAAGGCCAGGGTGAACAGGTTCATACCAGTGATTACACTGAACTACAGCCCTTTCAGCTGGCTGACCTTCACAGAACGTGCAGGGGCTGACCTTTACACGGAGCAGGATAAATACCTGGAAGGGATCGGGTCCAACTCCAATCCCCTGGGCAAGATCATTGAGCAGAACATTACGTTCAGGCAGTTCAATCATGATTTCATCATCAATGCCAATAAAACATTCGGCGACTTCAACGTGAGCTTGTTATTGGGTAATAACGTATTCTCCTCATACCAGCAGATCACCAGGGCTACAGGTACAGGCCTGAGCGTGGAAAACTTTGGGAACATCGGCCAGGCTTCCAATATCGCCTACTCCGATAACGAGTACCGCTTTAGAAAGGTAGGATTCTATGCACAATCCAATATTGACTATAAGCGGATGCTGGTGCTTTCCCTGACTGGCCGCTATGACGGTACCTCAGTACTGGCGCAGAATAATGCCTTCTATCCTTATGGTTCTGTGGCTGGTGGCTTTATCTTTTCAGAGCTCTTGTCGCCGGAACTTTCCAATATCATCAACTTTGGTAAAGTAAGGGTGTCTTATGCAATTGTAGGTAATGACAACGTAGGGCCTTATTCACTGAACACTCCTTATCAAAAACCCGATGGTTTGCCAGGGATGGGGCCCATCACTTTCCCTTTCCAGGGACAGTCCGGGTATCTGTTATCCCCGACATTGGGCAACCCCTATCTGCGTAACGAGCAGCTGAACGAGTTTGAAGTAGGACTGGAAACAAACCTGTTCAATAACCGCATTGGCCTGGAAGCTTCTTACTTCGACAAGAAGACAAAGAATGGCCTTATTCCCGGTGTTGCTGTTGCATATTCTACCGGTTATACCGGTACTACGGTGAACTCAGCACGCATGTCTAACAAGGGCGTGGAATTATTGTTGAACGCAAAGCCGGTTGTAGGCAAGGACTTTAGCTGGGACTTCAGTTTCAACTTTACCAAGATCAATAATAAAGTGCTGTATATATACAACAATATGGACCAGCTGGCCAACGGCTTTACCACTATCGTGGTGGGACAGCCCTATGGCGTGATCATGGGCAGCTCCTTTAAAAGGAATGAGCAGGGTAAGCTGATGATAGACGAAACAGGATTACCTTTCTCTGATGGAAGCGTCAATAATATCGGTAACATTACGCCCGACTGGACGGCTGGTTTGACCAATACGCTGCGGTATAAACAATTTAGCCTGAGCTTCCTGTTCGACATGAAGAAAGGCGGCGATATACAGAATAACGTGGACGGATATGGCTATTTTTATGGAACGCCAAAGATAACTGAAGACAGGGCAGACAGGGTAGTAGACGGTATCAGTGTGGTAGATAATAAGCCTAATACCATCTCTGTTACTGGCATGGATTACTGGCGCAGGTTAAGCGGCATTACAGAAGCAGTGATACAGGACGGTACTTACATCAAGCTGCGTACGGTTACCTTCAACTATGATTTCGGCAGAACACTGTTCCCGAAAAGCTTCCTGAAGTCGGCCTCCTTTGCAGTAACCGGGCGTAACCTGTGGATCTACAGTCCGCACTTTACCGGTGGAGATCCGGAAACGAGCCCCTTCGGTTCCAATAACGCATCGCAGGGTATTTTCTCTTTCTCCACACCGACTTCTCGTTCCATCAACTTTTCACTGAAAGCCAGTTTTTAAGCTGGTGCAAAAAACATTAACGGATGAAAAAGACATTATCGATCATAGCAGTAGCAGGATGTGTATTTGCAGCCAGCAGCTGTAAGAAGTTCCTGGATGTGAACAAAGATCCCAACAGACCGGAATCAGTACAGGAATCTGCCTTACTGCCTCCTATTGAAGTAGCGATCTCGCATGGTTTATATGGAGGCAATGCCGCTATCATTATACAGGAGTACCTGCAGACCATCGCATTGAACCAGCCCGTGCCCAATGCAGGCACTTATTTCCAGCTGCATACGGATATTGATGTGGATTGGAATGTGTTGTATACCACCTGTCTCACTAATATGGAAAAGCTAGATGCTGCAGCAAAGGCGAACGGCAATCCTAACTACCGCGCCATTGCGAAGATCCTGGCCGCCTATACCTGGGGCACCGGTACGGATATGTGGGGCGATATTCCCTTCTCCCAGGCCTTAGCCGGTGAGCAGCAGTATACCCCAGAATATGATAAACAGGAGGATATTTATAAAGGCATTCAGCTGCTGCTGGACAGCGCTATTGCAAATATTGCCGAGCAGGGCGTTAAAACACCCGCAGGAGACGATTATTTTTACGGCGGTGATATGAGTAAATGGGAAAAGCTGGCCTATACGCTGAAAGCCCGTTACTACATGCATCTTACCAAAGCGCCGGGCTATAATGCCACCACACAGGCAGATCTGGCCCTGGCTGCCCTGGAAAAGGGCATGGCTGCTGATGACGATGACCTGAAGTTTCCCTATGACGGTGTTGCCGGACAGGAGAATGTATGGTATGGTACTTTCCTGCCGAGTTCTACCCTGATACTGGCATCCGGCATTGTAGATTCGCTGAAGGCGCATAATGATCCCCGCCTGCCTAAAATGGTAAAGCCTGCCAAACAAACCGGGCAGTATACCGGCCGCCAGATAGGTCTGGTAGATATCGGCAGCCTGGAGGCTTATTCCATCCCTACGGACTTTTACCAGGGCGCAGCTGCTAATAATTACATCGTAACCTACCTGGAAGCTTTGTTCCTGAAAGCGGAAGCTACCTTTATGAAGTCCGGCGCAGCCGCAGCCCAGCCCATCTACCAGCAGGCCATCCGTGCCCATATGGCAAAGCTGGGTGTTACCACCGCTGCAGCAGATACCTACATCGCTGCAAGAGGAACACTCACCTCCACAGATGCATTAAGGCTGATCATGACAGAAAAGAAAGTGGCCAATTTCATGAACATAGAAAACTGGGTAGACTGGAGAAGAACAGGTTATCCGGCAATGACCAAAGTACCAAACGCTTTATCTGATATTCCGCGGCGCCTATTGTATCCGCAGAATGAGATCATCGCCAATCCCCGTCCGCAACAAAGCGCAAAGCTGACGGATAAGATGTGGTGGGATCAATAAAACGCATACACTTCACTATGGTATAAAAGGGGCTGTCCTGCATCAGGGCAGCCTCTTCCTGTTTTTATAGCGGCAGTTTTTACTATTTTTACGGCCGTTAAAGCAATCAGCGGTAAACATAAAACTATATTCGCCCAATGGAGATGATCAAGTTTCTAAAGAAAAGTACTGCAGCGTTATTGGTATCGCTAACGGCTATGGGCGCTCAGGCCCAGACCTTCAAAGACGGCAAATTGTGGCTGAACGAAGATGGCAGCAACTATTTCAAGCTTACCCTGACATCGCAGGTATGGATCAGGAACACGGATATGAACCCCGGCACCACCATTAACGGATTTGCAAAGGATAACTTTACGGATATCGGTATCCGCCGCGCCAGGATGCAGGCATTTGGCCAGGTAGCTGACCGCGTGTTCATTTACGCCCAGGTGGGGATGAATAATTTCAACTACTCTGCAGACCGGAAAGCCGGTTTCTTTATACATGATATCACCGGCGAATATGAGGTAGTAAGAAAACACTTGTCTCTCGGCGCCGGCCTCACTGCCTGGAACGGCCTGGTGCGCTATGCAGCGCCCTCTGTAGGCTCTATCATGGGTATTGATGCGCCCCTGTTCGAACAAACCACCAACGACGCTACCGACCAGTTCCTGAGGAAGCTGAGCCTGTATGCCAAAGGCAAATTCGGCAAGCTGGATTATCGTGTGGTGATGAGCAGCCCCATGTCTATTACTAAATCTGCCGGGTATACGCCCACTATCGGCAGCAATGCTACATTCTCTCCCAAGCCCCCGAAAATGCAGTGGCAGGGGTATTTCCAATGGCAATTCCTGGACGAGGAAGCGAATACTACTCCTTATATGACAGGTACTTACCTGGGCACTAAAAAGGTGTTTAACATCGGCGCGGGCTTTCAGTACCAGCCGGATGCCATGTGGCGTACCGGTCATAACAGTGATACTGTAGAACAGGCCATGCAGCATTTCGCGGTAGATGCCTATTATGATGCACCGCTGAATGCCGCTACAGGATCCGCTATCAGCGCTTATGCTGCTTATATCAATTTTAACTATGGCAATGGCTTTATCCGTAACCAGGCTACGATGAATCCCGGAAACGGTACTACCCGGACTGATATACTGAATGGCAGCGGTAATGGTTATCCTTCTTTTGGAACGGGTAATCTGTTATATGGTCAGGTTGGTTATAAATTCAAAAATGAGCTGATTGGTAAAACCACGCTAATGCCTTATGCCAGCCTGCAATATGCACATTATGACCGCCTGGAGGATAATATGGCTTTCTGGGATACAGGTGTTAACTGGCTGCTGAAAGGGCATACCTCTAAACTGACATTTGCGTACCAGAGCAGGCCGATTTACCAGGTAATGCCGGGGAATCTATTGGCGGAGGCAGTTGACAGGAAGGGCAGTTTCCTGGTGCAGTACCAGGTGTTTCTGAATTGAGTGAATCTAAAATAACACAGGGAGCCGTCTTAAAAATCATATTTGAGACGGCTTTTTTTGTGCCCTTTATTTTTCTCAGTTAGTAACACTATCGTTGTAAAAATACTGGAATACGGAACGGGCAATGATTTCGTGCTATAAATGAAATATTTTTGCATGTATTAACCAAGAGTACCTATATGTAAATGAAATTTTCTTATGCAATCTTAATGATTGCATCCCTGACTATTCTCTCCTGCAGCAAAAACGAAATCCCTGCTGACCCTGATGAAGAACAACCAGGAACGCTTATTACAAAAATGACCCAGGGACTTATACCTGGAGATGATACTGTTTTTGTTTTCAACTATGATGCAGACAAGCGTATCAAAAGCATTGTTAACGTTTCCGACTTGGATACCCTTGAAGCCAGCTTTAATACGGCAGGTCTTGTTAGTGCCGTTGTTGCCAGAGGACTACATATTCAGGGTACAAATTCCTTCACCTATAATGCAAGCAACCAGCTGATACAGGCTGATTTCGAATCCAGCGGTGGGGGCTATAAAACCAGGTATACTTTTGAATATACCGGGGGTGTTGTCTCAAAACAGAGCTATTATACTGCTGGTATGGGGAATCCGCAGTTTACGTTAATTGATTATACTACTTATGAAGTAACGAATGGTAATATCACCAGTGCGAAGGAATATGGCTCTACCAACGCGTTCCGGGGTGAAGTAAAGTATACCTATAATAATGAGCCTAACATTTTTCAGCCGATCTGTTTATTTAATTGGATGAATTTTCTTGGAGCGGAAGAAGTTGCAGGAATTGAAATGGTCTTCAATAAGAACTTGATTACAAGTGAGACCTGGATTCCTTCTGGAGATGACCCTGTAACCAGAACATTTACCTATACTTATAACGACAAGAAGCAGATGACGAAAGCAGTAGTCAGCACACCGGGAGGCAAAACACTTACCAGACAATTTGAATATTAATAGATAGATCAATATTAAAAAAGGCCATCTTCTGTTTTTCGGGATGGCCTTTTTTATAAGATCTTATTCCCTTCCCAAACTTTTTACCGGGTTGGTCAGTGCTGTTCTCAATGACTGCAATCCCACTGTTAGCACCGCTACTATTGCCATCATTAATCCCGTTACCACAAAAGCCCACCAGGGAATATCAATGCGATAGGCAAAGCCCTCCAGCCATTGCTGCATAGCCAGCCAGGCAAGCGGAGTAGCTATGATGATGGCTGCTATTACCAAACGGATGAAGTCTTTTGTAAGCAGGTGAATAATGCCCGCAGCACTCGCGCCCAGCACTTTGCGGATCCCGATTTCCTTGGTGCGCCTGGTCACGCTGTAAGAAGTAAGACCCAGCAAACCCAGGCAGGTGATGAAGATGGTGAAAAGGGAAAAGATATTTACAATTTCACCAAATCGGGTATCTGACTGGTACTGCTGGTTGAACTGATCATCGGCGAAGGTATACTCAAAGGGGTGCGCATTGAAATAGGTCTTCCACTTCTTTTCGGCGGCAGTAACTATACCGCTGATCCGGCGGGTGTCTGCTTTAATTACAAAGAGGTTGGTATTGCCTTCGTAAAAATAATGGATGACAGGCAACAGGGATTCTTTCAATGAGCGCTGATGATAGTCCTTTACAACACCTGTTACTTCGAATTGTTCGCCATAAAAGAAGATCTTACGGCCTACCGCTTCTTCCGCGGAATGAAATCCTAATTTCCGGCTTGCCTCTTCGTTGATGATCACCCTGTTTTTATTAGGCGTGCCTGCAATGAAATTATTACCGGCTGCCATCTTCATGTTCATAGCAGCAATGAAATCTGCATCAATGGGATAAACATAGTAATTATAACTGGACGTTTGCTGTTGACCTGCTATGTTTACACCGCTGGTAGTAGAAAGACTGCTCAGCGGTAATCCTGGGATTGCGCCGGCCAGCGAGACTTTTTTTACACCTGGTAGCTGCAGCAGCTCATTTTTAAATAACAAGGTACCGGTGCTATCGCTATTGAGATCGGCGCCTCTGATAGCCAGTATACCATCCAGGTTCATGCCCAGTTCCTGGTTGCGCAGGAAGTACAGCTGTTTTTGTACAATAATGGAAGTAACCAGTACAACACACGCAATGGTAAACTGCCCTATTACAAGCGTTTTTCTTAACGCACCACCTTTTAGCGCATTGGTGAAACTGCGGTTAAGCGCACTGACAGCCTTTGCAGATGACAGCGCGAAAGAGGGATACAGGCCCGATAACAGACAGTTCAGGATGAATAGCAGCCCGCAGCTCTTCCAGAAATAGGCGGTGCTAAAAATATGGGTATTGGCGGGCAGACCTGTCAGCCTCGTATAAAAAGGCAGGGCCAGTTGTATGATCAGCAAGGCCAGCATGCATGCAAGCGCATTAATGATGATGGATTCTGTAAAGAACTGCCGTATCAACGTATACCTGGAAGCGCCCAGGATCTTCTTAATACTGGCTTCTTTTAAGCGTTCGGCGGATCTGGCAGTGGTAAGGTTCACATAATTGACGGTGCCGATCAGCAGGATCAGGAAAGCGACGATGAGCACGAATTGTACAGTCCTGGCGTCTCCATTCACCTCCGGTTCAAAGGTCTTTTTGGAATGCAGGTGGATCTGTTTGATCGGCTCTGCTGTATATACCTTATCCTTCAGCCTGTTCTGCGTAAAGGTTTTCAGTTTTCTGTTAAAGGCTGCCAGGTCAGTATGGGGCGCCATTTCCAGGTAGGTGTAATTGTTATTGCCCTGCCAGGAATCGAGGTTAAAGCCAAGGGCCTGCACATAAGAGAATGGCAGCAGCATGTCAATTTTCAGGTGCGTGTTGGAGGGCAGGTCTTTGATAATGCCGGTTACGGTGACGGTCTTTCCTTTGATGCTAAGCGGTTTGCCTATTGGGTCTGCATTCCCGAAGAGCTTTCTGGCAGTGCTTTGCGTTAGTATAGCTTCCATGGCGCCTTTTAATGCCTTGGCAGGATCGCCCTGGATAAATTCATAGTTGAAGATGGAAAAAACAGAAGGATCTGCTGCATATACCCGATCTGTACGGATAGCGGTATGAGGTGGGTTGGTCACCTCACATAAGTCCATGCTTTGCATCCGCACAAAATCTTTCACCTCGGGCATTTGCTTTTTTAATGCAGCCGCCATTGGGGGATGGGTTTCACAATCCGTTACTACATAGGCGCCGTCTTTATACAGATCGAGCGTTACCCGGTAGATGTGGTCTGCTTTTTTGTAAAAGTCCTCATAACTATACTCAAACTTTGCATAGTTGATGATCAGCAAAAAAGCGGCTGCGGCCAGGGCAAGCCCTGAAATGTTGATGATGGAATAGAACCGGTCTTTCCACAGGTTCCGCCAGGCGATCCTGAAATTATGATGTTGCATATGTTGCTGGAAAGATAACAAATGCACAGTCTTTATGCCAGAGAGTTATTTTGTTTGTTTTCAATGGTTTAGGGTGTGTTAGGTAGGGGCTAAATGTCCGCTTCCGGACGAGGGTGTCCGTTTCCGTATTATTCATACAATTCCTGCTCTTCCGTGTAATAGGTCTTTCTGCCGCCTACAGCTTTGTGCAGTATTTCACCGCCGGTAGGGCTTTCTGTTTTCTTCGGGTTATGTATCGCCATAAAATCCCTGATTTCCCCGCTGATAATATCAGGATGTTCTTTCAGGATCTGTTTTTCCGCTTTTTGTAATACTTCCTTAATGGCTTTTGCGAGGGCTTTCACCTTGGCCTTCGGTATTTTATTGGCGGGAGAAAAAGGAGAAATGCCTGCTTCCCACAGGATCTCATCCGCATAAGCGTTGCCAATGCCCCGGATGACCTGCTGATCCAGCAGTACATTCTTCACAGCGGATTTGGTGCCGGACAACTGTTCTTCCAGGAAGGCAGCATTCATATCCGGCGATAAGGCATCTATCGTGTCGCGTTCTTCAGGGTTGAGCGTAGGAGTAGCAGCTTTAAAACCGTCTGTCATCGCCAGGCCGGTATCGTCATCAAACAGCAGGGAAATGATGGTATTTTTGTTAGTGTTCTTTTTTTCGAAGAGATGCAGTTGCCCCCTCAGCATCAGGTGCAGGCCCAGCACTTCGCCGTTCCCGAATTCAAAATGCAGTTCTTTGCCAACGCGTTCTACCTTCTTTAGTTTTTGGTCTTCCAGGCTTTGCTGCAGTTTTTTAACAGGTACGTTCAGCTTTTTGCTCGTGGGCACGCTTACTTCTTTTACTGTTTTGCCTTTGAGCAACTTGCTCAGGTTACGGCTAAATACCTGCAGGTCGGGTAGTTCAGGCATGACGTTATTATTTGTTATACCAATGTAGGATTTCCTGGCCAATGGCCTTCACAAATTTCTTATCCGTATTTGTGTCTATTTTCCAACCGCTTTTCAGGTAGCGGATGATGCCCACCTGCTCATCATTGAGGATAATATCCAGCTTGGTGCAAACGCCGTCTAAACAGGTTTGTGTAATAGGAATGGCCTCGCCTTTATATTCTTTTCCATTGTATTCAAATTCAATGGGAATGGGCTCTTTTTCCAGCTGTGCGATCAGCTCCTGCAGGAAGGCAACCAGGTGTTTACGCTGCGTTTTGGCGCTCACACTCCATTTATCCGTATCGGCGCGTTTATGCGCCAGCTTAAGCTTGAGGCCGGTCATGGAAGTGGTATAATCATCTGCATTGAGCTTGCGTACATTCTGATGCGCCAGTATATACCAATGATAAGCAGTGCCAACGGGAACGCCTGATCCTTCCGGGGCTTTACCTGCCCTGCGTTTGGTAACGGCGTAGGAAAGCTCCCATAGATCGGGCGTTATCTTTGTCTCGTGCCATTCTCCTTTATCGTAATACCATTTGTGGCTTTTACCTACTTTCATGCCCGTGTAGCGCTGCCCTTCAAACTCTTTGAACTGGTTGTAGGTAACGGAGAGGTCTTTCATGGCCTCCTTCTTCTTTTTCTTCGCAGGCACTTTTTCCGTGGCGCTTGCTTTCCTGGTGCTTTTCTTCGCGGAGGCCTTTGTCTTGGTAGCTGTTGCCATATTAATAGTTTTAGCCGTGTTATTGGGTATATGCTTCCACAGTTCCCTTATCAAAACAGTAGAGGAACCTGCTTTCTGTATGGAAGATAGGATCTACGGACATGGGGGTGCCGGTGGTTTCATCAATGGTGCTGCCGCCACTGTGCATCTCCACCATTTTGCGGATATCAGGTGTAGCATTCCAGTTGTCTGAACTGAATACGGTAAACCGTACGCTGTCCTGCTCATGGTCTACCGCTTCTACACGCACCACAAAATTGAAGGAGCCGTACTTGCGTTCCAGCTCATCAATAGCAATACTGTTCACCTGGTATAATTCTCCCGGATTTAACTGCATACCGTTCTTTATGTATTGTGCCTCAAAGGTTGTGCCGGGGTGGGTACAACTATTCTTATTTTACCGTATTTTAGATAACTATGATCTATCGTTTAGGGCTGCTTGCCTGCTTAGCTGTTACACAATTCGCATCCTGTAGCTCACGCCTTTCCCCCGATGAATTAAAACGCCGGATCCAGGATACCCTGGCAAAGCATCCGGGTGTTTTTGCCGTGGCGTTCAGGGATCTTGCTACAGGGAAGGAAATACTGATCAATGAAAAAAACGTGTTTCATGCCGCGAGTACAATGAAGGTACCGGTGATGATCGAAGTATATAAACAGGCGGCTGCGGGGAAGTTCGCACTGTCGGATCCCATTATGATCAGGAATAGTTTTCGCAGCATAGTGGATAGCAGTGAGTTTACACTGGACCCAAATGATGACAGTGAGCAGACCTTATATCAGCAGGCGGGCTCACAACAGCCTTTGTCACATCTGGTGTACAATATGATCATCCGGAGCAGTAACCTGGCTACTGACATGGTAATAGAATTAGTGGGCGCCCCTAACGTTACGCAAACCATGCGCGGTTTGGGTGCACAGGATATCCAGGTATTGCGGGGAGTGGAAGATAACAAGGCTTTTGAGAAAGGCCTGAATAACACCACAACGGCTTCTGACCTGATGTTGATCTTTGAAAAGATAGCACAGGGGAAAACGGTTGATTCAGCGGCTTCTGATGCGATGATTAAAATATTGCTGGATCAGCAATTTAATGATATTATACCTGCCCGCTTACCCAAGGATGTGAAGGTGGCGCATAAAACAGGAGAGATCAGCGGCGTAAGGCATGATGCAGGGATCGTTTTTCTGCCGGATGGACGGAAGTATGTGCTGGTGCTGTTGTCTAAGGAGCTGAAGGATGTACCGGCGGCGGTGGGGGCGATGTCGCGAGTGTCGGAGATGATTTATAAATATATGGAAGAGAGCAAATAACTGTCCTATACTGTGCCATAGCAGGCTACTTTTTTGTATTGTATATTGCTTTCTTTGAGATATTCCAGTTATGAAAAAATCCTTGATAGCAATCTGCTTATTAGCCGGTATTTTCTTTGCAGACACATTAAGCGGTCAGTCGAAAGCCACCTGGATATGGTATCCCGGAGATTATGAGATCTGGCTGGGTAATAAGATGCAGAACAGGCGTACAGAACGCGGCGCCTTTTATCCTCCCTTCTGGCGCCTGGACAATCAGTATGTACTGATGAATTTTCATAAAGCATTTGACCTGTCAGCAGCAGAAGAAGTGAATATCTACGCAGAAGGCGAGTACAACGTGAAGCTGGATAGTAAAATGCTGCCGGGCCGTCCTGCTAAGCTGAATATCCCCGCAGGGAAGCACCGTATAGATATAAAAGTATACAGTTCCGATAAAGTGCCCGCTGTATATGTACAGGGGCGCACCGTAGTTTCTGATTCTTCCTGGAAAGTGACCTATGAGGATAAAGAATGGATAGATGAAACAGGTAACGTGGCCGCCCAGACAGGCACTCCCTTTCTGTTTGCAGGCTCCTGGAATTTTAACGATCCTCAAACACCGCCCTCTGCTTTTAAACTGGCAATCGAACCGCAGGGTCCTGCAAAGATCACCCGCAGCGCAGGAACACTGACCGTTGATTTTGGCAAAGAAACCTTCGGCTTTGTTAAACTGCATGGCCTCAAAGGCAATGGCCCTGTAAATATCTACTACGGCGAATCTCCTGAAGAAGCCAAAGATACTGCCGCCTGCGAAACACTGGACAGGCTGGCAATAGCTAATATACCCGCCACTGATTCCGTACTGCCGCAATCCAGGGCATTCCGTTATGTGCACATACAATATGATCCGGCTGTGAGCATTGACTCTGTGTCTATGTTATATGAATTCCTCCCGGTGGCCAATCGTGGAAAGTTCCGCTGTTCAGATGAAGAGTTGAACAAGATCTGGGATGTTGCGGCCTATACCCTTCACCTCAATACACGGGAGTTTTTTATTGATGGTATCAAACGAGACCGGTGGATCTGGTCTGGCGATGCTTACCAAAGCTTTCTCATGAACTATTATTTGTTCTTTGATTCACCGTCCGTATCAAGAACACTGATGGCGCTGAGAGGTAAAGACCCGGTAGGCAGCCATATCAACACCATCATGGATTATACTTTTTACTGGTTCCTGGGTATCTATGATTATTACCTGTATACCGGCGACCAGACCTTCATCCGCCAGTATTATCCCCGCATGCAAAGCCTGATCAATTTTTGCCTGCAGCGCCGTAATAGCAACGGTATGCTGGAAGGACTGCCGGGCGACTGGGTCTTCATCGATTGGGCGGAAGGATTGAGCAAACAGGGAGAACTGAGCTTTGAACAGCTGTTGTTCTGCCGCAGCCTGGAGACGATGGCCCTCTGTGCAGACCTGGTAAAAGACAATAAAGGCGCAGCACAGTATAAACAGCTGGCAGGCGATCTTCGCTCCAAACTATTCAGCATTTACTGGAACGAACAGCAACAGGCATTGGTGCACAGCCGTGTGAACGGTCAGCCAACGGATAACGTAACCCGCTATGCCAACATGTTTGCTATTTTCTTCGACTACCTTAACCAGCAGCAAAAGCAAGGCGTAAAACAACACGTATTGCTGAATGACCAGGTACAGCAGATCACCACACCCTATATGCGCTTTTACGAGCTGGAAGCTTTATGCGCCATGGGAGAACAAGCCTATGTGCTGAAAGAAATGAAAAGCTATTGGGGAGATATGCTGCGCCTGGGCGCCACTTCTTTCTGGGAAGTATATAATCCCAAAGAGAAAGGCACACAACACCTGGCCATGTATGGCCGTCCCTATGGGCGTAGTCTTTGCCATGCCTGGGGCGCCAGCCCTATCTATCTGCTGGGTAAATATTACCTGGGCGTGAAGCCTACTTCAGCAGCATACCAGACTTACTTAGTTGAACCAGTACTGGGTGGATTGCAGTGGATGGAAGGCAGTGTGCCCACGCCATCCGGGGATATCCAGCTGTACTGCAGTACAAAGCAGATCAGGATCACAGGCGCTGCGGGTACAGGCACCCTGCGTTTCAGCAGCAAGACCAAACCCGTATGTACAGCAGGCCCCATTAGCGATAAAGGAAATGGTATGTATGAATTGCAGATCGAAAAAGGAAAGACTTACGAAATAAAATATAACAGTAAAGGATAGATCATCCTCCAAATACATCCTTTAAAGCCTTTTTGGCGGCATGATATCCGCACATGCCGTGTACACCGCCACCCGGCGGGGTAGAAGAAGAACAGATGTAAATACCTTTTGCAGATGTTTTATAGGGCGACCAGCGTAAGGCAGGCCGGGTATATAATTGCCCGATGTCGATGATACCGCCGTTAATATCGCCACCAATATAATTCGGGTTGTAGGCCTCTATCTGCGCAGTATTCATCGTATGTTTTGCGAGTATGATCTTTTTGAAGCCAGGGGCCACCCTTTCTACCTGATTCTCGATGACGGTGGTCATATCTGCTTTTGATCCATGCGGCACATGACAGTAAGCCCATGCAGTGTGCTTGCCTTCCGGTGCGCGGAAAGTATCAAACAGGCTTTGCTGCGCTAACAATACAAAAGGCTTTTTCGGGTGCAGGCCTCTATAGGATGCCAGTTCGTCTGCTGCAATCTCTTCCAGGGTATTGCCCAGGTGAACCGTACCGGCTTGTCTGCAGGCGGGCGCAGTAAATGGAATAGGACCATCCAGCGCCCAGTCTATTTTGAAAACGCCCATGCCATAACGGTAACGCTGCAATTGCCATTTGTAGAACGCAGAGAAACGATCGCCGGCGATCTCTAAGAGCTGACGTGGCGTTACATCAAAGATCAAAGCACGGGCAGCAGGCAACTGGCTTAATGTACGTATATACGTGCCGGTTTCAATCGTTCCACCGATAGCAATAAAGTAGGATGCCAGCGCATTGGCAATGGCGACAGATCCGCCTTTGGGAACAGGCCAGCCCTGCGCATGTGCAGACGCCAACAGTACCAGTCCGATAGCAGAAGATGTAAGATTGCTCAGCGGTTGTATAGCATGTGCCGCCATACCGGCCCATAAGCCCCTGGCCTGTGGGGTGTGAAAGCGCTTAGCCAGGTGCATGGCGGAGGTCAGCGCGTCCAATCCAAAACGGGCCATGACCAGCGGATGTTTCGGGAAGCGCAAGGGGCCGAGTATATCAGGCACTAGGGAGGAGAAGCCTGCTACTACAGGCCGCATCAGCCGCAGGTAGGTATCAGCATCGCTGCCTAATGAAAGGGCGGTTTCTTCCAGCGATTTTTTCAGCACAGCGGCACTGCCGTCATCCAGGGGATGTGCAGCGGCTACTTCGGGATAGATCAGCTGCAGCCCGTGCTGCGCCAAAGGCAATGAGCTCAGGAAAGGAGAGATGGCCGCCATGGGGTGAATGGCGGAACATACATCGTGCAGGAAGCCCGGCAGTGTCAGCTCTGCTGTACGCAGTCCGCCGCCGATGGTATCTTTGCCTTCTACCAGCAATACTGATAGTCCCGCCTGTTGCAGCGTAATGGCTGCCGACAGGCCGTTAGGCCCGGAGCCGATCACTACTGCATCAAAGTCTTGTTGCATAATTCAAGGTAAATATTTTTTGCCGTTCTGTTGTATTACTTCCATTTTTCGGGGCGGAACAACACCTTCCCGTCCCGCTGTATTACCCAGGCGGTAACGGGGTTCAGGTGATAGCCGCCCATATCTGCGCCTCTGGCAGCGATCAGCTGTTGGAGGCTGGGTTGAGTATAGCCGGTTTCATCGGTGGCGCGGCTCAGGATCGCTGTGGTGTCGCCATTCCATTGCCAGAGATAACGAAAGGCGGTATGGGCCTTGTCCAGCACAGGCTCCTGTAAACGGGCCAACTGCCAGCTTTTTCCATTGTCTGTGCTGATCTCCACTTTCGCAATTTTACCCCAGCCACTCCAGGCAATGCCCCTGATCTCTATCCAGCCTTTTTCCACCTGTTGCGGAAAGGCGGGGTAGGTGATAATAGAACGGGCATCCATTTCAAAACTGAATTGCCGTATCCTGTCTTTTACGGAATAGGTGTATTTGGAGGTTTCTTCCCGCGTCATATAGGGCTGGTCAGAAAGCTCAATGCGGCGCAGCCATTTAACGCTGGTATTGCCTTCCCAGCCGGGAAGGAACAGCCGCGCAGGATAACCTTGTTCGGGACGGATCGCTTCGCCGTTCTGCGCATATACGATCATGGCGTCGTCCCAGCCTTTTTTAACAGGAATGCTGCGCGTCATGACCGCTGCGTCGGAGCCTTCTGCGAGGAACCAGCTGGCTTTGGGCTGTACGCCTACTTCACGGAGAAGTGTGGAGAGCATTACACCGGTCCACTCGCTCTGGCTGGTGAGCCCGCATATTTCCTGTGGGCTCAATGTTTCTTTGCTACCCCTGAAATTCCCGGAGCATTCCAGGAAACAGATCCGGGATACGGAGGGAAAGCGTTTCAGATCTGCGAGTGTGAACACCATGGGCTTATCCACCATGCCGTGTATCAACAGTTCGTATTTATGCGGATCAATTGCCGGTACGCCGCCGTGGTGCCTTTCATAATGCAGGTCAGATGGTGTGATGGTGCCGTAGAGGTCCTGCAGCGGCGTACGGGATGAAATGTCGGATGCTTTCTTTACCGGATGTTCAAAGGGAGAGCGGGTGCCTAGCTCGCCGGGAGGCGGTCCCTGTATCTTTGTTGGATCGTCTGTAAGCAGCGCCGATTCAGGAATGGCGGCCTGTATCATTTTTCCGTAAGAGGATTTGAACAATACCACCGCCGCAGTGGCGGCCCCTCCCAGTAATGTGCGCCGGCTGATCTTCTTTATGTTCATGCTGTTATCTGTTTAACGTATCTCCGGTCCGCCTGTACGGTCGTCTGGTATGAACAGCCGTTTTGCAGGCATCACTACTTTGGGCAGACTGCGTGCATCCATAACTGTTTGTTCATTAATGATCCTGTTGGTAAATAACAGGTAAGCGGTTATGCTGTATACTTCATTCGCTGTTAATGTGCCGGGAGCATTATAGGGCATGGTCCTCCTTACATAGTCAAAGATGGTAGTAGCATAGGGCCAGTAATTACCGATGGTCTTGAGCTTGCGGTAGTCTGTCCCCGCGCTGTCATTCATCAGCGCAGGCCCTGGCAGTTTGGCGTTCATAGCTTCTGCGCCGGTGCCATGGCAGGCAGCGCATTTAGCCATGTAAATGGGTTTGCCGCTAAGCGCGTTACCCGCTCCTGCAGGGAGACCTTTACCATCCGGCCGTACATCAATATCCCAGGCGGCTATTTCAGCAGCAATGGCCGGCCGCCCGATATGGAAGCTAGCCGGCCAGGGGGGTGTGTCTCTTGTGCTATGATTACAGGCAATGATCAAAATACACGCAAAGGTCAACGTTGTTAATCTCATTACTTTAATATTTTCCTGCATCCAGTGTGCTCCTGGTGATCTTGTAGGGACGGTCTATACGGTCCAGCACAATATGAATGGAATCTTTATTTTCATCGATGCCATTCAGCACCACATGCGAACCGTCTGTTGTTTCATAGTGCAGCAGCATCTTCTTCCGCTTTTCATTTTTAGGCTGAGTAGCAAACTCGCGGTCGCGGCGGGCGGTCCACACACGCTTGTCTATCATATGGTTCTCATCGCCGATATGCGCCCAGGCGCTGGCAGGAATGAAGGGCTGCTCAGCACTGTCTTTTTTTGCGGCGTTTTTTTTATCCTCCGCCAGGCCGTTATTCAGACGATAATTCTGATCACCGCCAACGCCGGCCACCCGGTTACGGCGGTCTGGAACAGGCTTGAATTTATCCTGCAGATAAAGCACATGATCAATGGTATCTGCATAATAATGAAATACGCGTTGTCCGCCGCCTGTGCCCGTAAGCTCAAAAGTGCGGTTAATATCGCGCATGGGATCGCCGCCGCCGTTGCTCAGGTCAATGAAGGTAGCGCGGTTCACACGATAGGTGAGAGAGGTCCATTTTTCAAAAGTGACCTGTTGCCAACGTACACTGTCCAGCGGATTATAGGGCAGCACCTGGTTATTGATGCGGAACTCCGTTACCCGGTAATTGCCTCTCAGCGTACGAACGCCTGCCGTAGAAGGTTGTTTGTAAGGATCATACCAGTAATTAACCAGCTGCAGGTAATACAGCACGCCGAGAAATAAAATGATCACGCCAGCCTTTAAGGCAATACGGGTGTATTGCAGCCATTGTTTGAATATCGGGAAGTAATAAACGGGGACTGTCAGGCGCTGTTGGATCAGCAGGCTGTAAAGTTTGGGAATGTCTTGTACCAGTAAAAAACCGCCCAGTAATACAAAGTAGGAGCTGTATACATGCACGCCGCCATCATAGGCAAAGTTCACGTACACGATATCTCCCAATGCACCTACCAGCAGCGTTGCGCCCAATGTGGTGGTCTTACGGAAGAATAACAATGTACCGGCGGCCACTTCCACAATACCTGCAAACACCTGGTACCAGGGTACAATGCCGATGATCAGCCAGTAGATCTTCTGGGCGGAAAAATCACCGAAGTTGGTGTTCAGCAATCCCAGTGAAGGGAATGGCATCTGCACAGGCAGCAGTTTGGTAAAGCCAAAACCGATGATGCCGATACCAGCGCGGTAACGTACAATGACCCTTAACCAGTAATACAGGTCGTTGTAGGCCTGTGTGGGCTGCTGGCGGCGGCTGTCGATGAAGGTCCACAGCAGGCCACCCGCAATGGCCACCAGCAGGGTGATGATCCAGTTGGCATATCCATACAGCGGACTGCCAAAAAGGGTGTTGCCAAAGAAGTTGATGCCCGAACCAAAGCGGGCGATGTCATAAAGATCGCGATAGTGCAGGCGTGTCCAGTCGATGCTGAAAACATGCTGGTACCATTCCGCATTGTTGGGTATGGAGATAGCCACGAAGAAAATAAATGCAATACGGAAAGCGATCTTTTGATATCCTTTCCATACAGGCAATGCGCCTGTTGTGTTAACAGCCTGGCCTTCTTCCCGGGTGCTTTGCACTTCGGGAACGGCTTGTGCGGTGGAGGTGATGGTAGGCATAACAATATTTTTTGATGGTGGCGCTATAATTTTATGGACCTGCTCCTGCCTTTGTTAGCTACTTCTTCCAGCAGGTATTTTTTATGGATTCTGTCCAGCACTACATACACGGAATCATTACGCTGATTGGCGCCAGACAGTACGATGGTGGAATCATTGGGCCGTTCGTAATGCAGCACCCACTGCTCTTCGCGGTGATGCTTATTGCGGTTCTGCAGGGTCAGTAAGTGATGTGGAGTATCTGCCTGGTAGCTGTAATAATGCCTGGCAGCCACGCCTTCCAGCTCAAAGGTCCTGTCCTGGTCTTCCGTATGAATATTGTCAGTGTTAGTGGAATCCAGCACTACAGGACGCCTGGAGCGGATACTGATAGTGGACCATTTTTCAAAGACCACATCCTGCCAGCGGATACTATCTGTATCGCTGTAAGGCAATACCTGGTTATTGATCCGGAACTCGCGTACGTTATAGATACCGCTGGCCTTTGCTAATCCCGCTGTGCCGGGATACTGATAAGGATCATGATGTGCTGCGGCATACACCTGTGCGCCATAGAGGCCTACGAAGAAGATCCACACGAAAGTCTTCAGTGCCAGCCGGCCAAACTTCAGCCAGGGTTGTACAAATACAGGCTTATAAGTGTCAGGCGCAGTAGGACGGCCCAGCGCCAGCAGGTTCACTAATCGTGGCAGATCATGTGCAAAGAGGAAGAGCGCAATCAACACCAGGAAGAAACTGTATACCGCTTCGCCACCTCCGTAGGCCAGGTTAGACATGAACACGTTTCCAGTGAACAACAGCACGATGAACGCGCCGATGCTGACTGTTCTGCGGTTCAGCAACAATACGGCGGCCAGTATTTCCACCAGGCCCAGGAAAGTCTCGTAGCCGGGCACAATGCCCAGGCTCAGCGAGAATAATTTCCATTCATTAAAATCGCCGTAAGGTGTATTCAGGTTGCTGATAGAAGGGTAGGGCGACTGCAGCGGAAAGAACTTGATCAATCCATAGGCCAGTAATGCGATGGCCAGGCGGTAGCGCAGCAATACGCGCAGCCAGTAATACAATGCGTCGTTGCTGATAGGATGATCCTTTTTCTTTTCCAGGTAAGTCCAGATCAGTGCGCCAACAGCTGCTACCAGGAGAAAGATGCCCCAGTCTGCAAAGCGGGAAACAGCTCCAAAGCGGGGCAGGTAATGCGCCAGCTGAAAGATGCCGCTGTAGTGGAACCAGTTAACGGAGAACAGGTCGCGATAGAATTTCCAGTCCAGCGGTACTATCTGGATGAGGAAGAAAATAAAGATCAAGCGGAGCGGATAGGTGGTCCTTGTCATGATACATGATTTTATAATGAGGTTTAGTATCCATGATTCTGTTCAAGCGATACATCGTTCAATACCTCCGCAGCAGGGATGGGCATCACATACCTGTCGGGATTAGTGAGGCCCAGCACGGCCACAGCCCGTTTGGTTCTTACCAGGTCAAACCAGCGATGCGGTTCAAAGGCAAACTCAATTTTTCTTTCATTTTCTATAGCCAGCAGTATGTCGGCTGCTGTAGCCGCTTCACTCGGAGCAAGGCCAGCCCTGTTGCGCACGGCATTCAGATCGCTCAGTGCACCTGTCAGGTTACCCAGCTTTGCACGGGCTTCTGCCCTGATCAGGTATTCTTCTGCTATGCGAATAACATAGGAAGGATCCGTAGCAGGGTTGGGCCTGTAATACAGGTTGCCATACCATAATCCTGCAGATGTTTTAGCTACGAGTGCGCTGCGGTTGCCGCCAATGGCAGGATTGTTCACCAGGGCTATAAAGGCATCATTGGGCGCCCACTGACGGGTTCCATTGTTGGCAGGGGGCTGCCAGCTGTTACGATGCGTATTAGGATAGGTAGTGCTGTAAGAAAGCTCGAACACGGATTCTGCGGTGGCAACCACGCCATTGGCGAAGAACGCGCCGTAAGGCTGTACGAGCTTATAATTAGCAGAATCGGCGATCACTTTACCTGCATAGTTCTCCGCATCTGCCCATTGCTCCTGGTACAGGTGATACCTGGCCCGCAGCGCCCATACTGTTTTGCGGGTAGCCCTGTAACGGTTGGTAGTGCCGGGCAGCAGGGAATCGGCCGCTACCAGGTCGCTTAATACCTGTGCATAGGTTTGCTGCAGGGTACTGCGCCTGATATTGTATTTATCTCCGGCGGTAACAGTCGGTGTCAGCGTGATCTGTACCCCGCCCCAGGTGCGCGCCAGGTCAAAATAGGCCAGTGCTCTGACGAAATAACCTTCGCCGGTGAACTGGTTCTTTAAGGCACTGGTCAACAGCGGGTCACTCACATCCGGTACTTTGGTAATGATATGATTGGCCCTGTTAATGGCAGCGTAAATGGCAGACCAGGCAGTGGCCACGTTGGCATTATCCGCCCTTACATTGTGACTGATGAACTGTTGAATAATGGATTGAGAGCCGGTCCACTGAATGTTATCGCCGGAGAGATAACCGATAGACTGGAAGGTGGTGCCGTAGTAACCATCAGCTGATACAGCCCTGTACAGGCCTCTGACCGCTGTTTCTGCAGAAGCTTTGTCAATGATCACGGGGGAATTCTCGTCGGAAACAGCATCCTCCGGGGCCACATCCAGGAATTTATTGCAGGAGAGCAACGAGGCGCCTGCCAGGAGTGAGAATATGTATGTACGTGTGCGCATATTATTTATTTAGGTGGATGTATTAAAGCGTTACGTTAATGCCGAACTGCACGGTCCGGGGTTGCGGAGGCGTTCCCAGGTCAAGTCCCTGCACATTCTGCAGGGCAGTCACGTTCGCTTCCGGATCGGGACCGGAATATTTCTTCAGGATGAGCAGGTTACTGCCGATGAAGTAAACGCGTACTGTCTGGAAGCCGGCCCTTTTGGTAAGCTCTTTAGGGATCGTATATCCAAAGGTGAGCGAGCTCAGTTTCAGGAAAGAACCATCTTCCAGGAAGCGGCTGTTCTGTTCCAGCGTATAGTTGTTACCGTAAGCGGTCAGCCTGGGTACATCAGTAATGTCGCCGGGTTTTTGCCAGCGGTTCAGCTGGTTGGCGAACAATACGCGGTTGGCATCGCGGGTGCCGCCGCCTTCGCCAAAGAAGCGGTTCAGGTTATACACATCATTACCGTATTGGAAGCTGAACGCAAGGCCCAGGTCGAAGCCGCGGTAAGTGAAGTTGTTGCTGATGCCGCCAAAGAATTTCGGAATGGCGCTCCCCATGATCTGTCGGTCGGCAACAGTGATCTGTCCGTCCTTATTCACATCTTCAAATACGGCATTACCGGTTTGCGGATCTACATACAGCTGTTTGTATAACCAGAAGGAGTACATGGAGTAGCCCTGCTGCAACCTTACCCAATCCCTGTTGTAGTAGGTAACAGGTACGGGCAGTGATAGGATCTTATTATCATTACCGGAGATGTTGAAGCTGGTTTGCCAGGTAAAATGTTTATTACGGATATTGAAAGTATTGATGGCTACTTCATATCCCCTGTTGCGCACCTCTCCTGAATTGGCGTAGTAGCTGTTAAAACCGGAAATGGCGTTCACTGGTAATTGAAGGAGTGCATCGGTGGTGTTCTTTTGGTAGAGGTTCACTTCGATGCCTATACGGTCGTTCAGCAGGCCGAGGTCAGCGCCCACATTCACCTGCTTTGTCTTTTCCCATTTCAGGTCCGGATTAGACAATTGCTGGGGATAGATACCTGGTTGATCGCTCCCTGCGGTATTATCAGGATAACCGGTACCGCCGGACCATAAACCTTTGGAGGCGAAGTTGGTAATGCCGTTCTGATTACCCGTCAAGCCATAGCTTGCGCGTAGTTTCAGGTCGCTGATCAGGTCTGACTGCTTCAGGAAGTCTTCCTCTTTCAGTCGCCAGGCGGCGCCTATTGCGGGGAAGTAACCAAACTGGTGATTGGTGCCGAAGCGGGAAGATCCGTCTGCACGGATAGAGAATTCTACAAAGTATTTATTAGCGTAATTATAATCCACTCTTCCGAAGAAGGAGGCCAGGTTGGCTTTGGTGGATGTTTGTGAAGAGGTGCGGGTAGCTGCAGCTGATATCAGCTTAAATGCATTGCTCGGAAAACCGGTGCCCTGCGCAGAGGTGGTAGTTTGTTTATTGCCCTGCAGGGTATTACCGATCAACACGCCGAAGGTATGGTGAGTGGCCAGTGTTTTACGGTAAGACAATGTTTGTTCGTTGATCCAGGTGGTATTCTGGGTCAGTGCAGAAGTGGCCAGACCATTGGTAGGATTGGCGCCCAGCTGTGTAAGATTGTTCCAGTACTCTGATTCGTCGTAGTGATTGTAGTCCAGGCTCCAGCTGGTACGGAATTTCAGATCGGAGATGATCTCCGCTTCTGCATAGATGTTGCCGATGTATCGGAGGCTGGTGGTGTTCACATCATAGTTATTGATCAGCACATCCAGGTTATCGAATCCTGCCCAGCGGGCGGGTGTGCCGTCGGCGTTCACTTCCGGCAGGTAAGTAGGGGTGTGCAGCGCTGATTGTAACAAACCACCCTGCGGGCCATCACCTGCCCGGGCCTGGTTGCGTTTGGTGCGGTAGATACTGTTGCTGGTGCCCACCTGGATCTTGTCTCCTATCTTCTGATCGAGGTTGATCTTCAGGCTGGCGCGGTCAAAGTTAATGGGCCGGATATCTGCTTCCTGTTGTGAAAAACCTGCACCGATGTAATATTTATTGGTAGAAGTACCTCCCTGTAAAGCGAGATTATAATTATGTAACAACCCAGTGCGGAACAGTTTGTGCAAACGGTCATAGGTTTGCTGTTCTTCCGGCAGGCCTCTGCCCCCCTCTGCTGTTGTGCGGAAGGGTACTTTGGCATATTTCGTAATGCCCGCCTGGTCTCCTGCAGCAGTAGCATCGGCTAAGGAGTTCCTGTAAAACTCATTCACCAGGGTAGCATGTTCCGGGCCAGTGGTAAGGTCCCACAGTTGCGGGGCCCATGCCCAGCCATGAGAAGTGTTGAAGCTGACAGTGGGCTTCATGCCATATTTGCCGCGTTTGGTGGTGATGATCACCACGCCATTGGCGCCGCGGGAGCCGTAGATGGCGGTGGCGCTCGCGTCTTTCAGCACTTCAATGCTTTCAATATCGGCAGGGTTGATGTCTGCGATGGGAGAGGTAGCCCGGCCACCGGTGCTTACTGTTTGCAGGCTGGTGTTGTTTATGAAAATACCATCTACCACGTACAGCGGATCATTACTGGCATTGATAGAGGTGGCGCCGCGCACGCGGATGAAAACGCCATCGCCCGGTGTACCGGTATTTGAATTGATCTGCACGCCGGCTGCTTTACCTTGCAGCTGTGCATCTACACCTGCTTGCGGAATATCTTTGATATCTGCGGCATTTACTTTTGAAATGGAGCTGATCAGGCTTTTACGTTGCTGGGTGCCGTAACCCACTACCACTACATCATTCAGCTGTGTATTGGCGGCACTCAGTCCCAGCACAATGCCGGTGCGCTGGTTCACAGTGATCTCCGCCTGTTTGTAACCGATGTAAGATACCTGGAAGGTAACAGGCAGCCGTTGGCCTGTTAAGAAATTAAACTCTCCTTTATCATTGGTAAGACCGTCATGCGTGGTGTTCTTGAGATGGATGGTGGCGCCTGCTAAGGGCGCTTTGGTTTGGGCGTCTATAACTACTCCCGATAGCGTGATGTTACTGTTCTGGTCCTGCGCATAGGTGGTAAGTGAGAGTAATGCAAGCCCCCACAAGATGGCAATCTTCATTATATTTGTATTGGTAATAAAATAATAAGGCAGGCAGCCGCTGCGTTTGCACCGGCGCCATCTTTAGCTGAGCCTTGTTTTGACCAACCGGAATTGCTGCAACAATTCCGGTTTTTTTATTTGCTATTTTTCATAGGACAACATGGCCCTGCACGGCATGGCCGCCAGCAACCATTCCATTTGTTGATGTTCTTCATGTAACCCATGTATTTTAAGTGTGTAATGACAACCCCCGATAAATGTAAACGCATACCGCTCATGCTGGAGGGTAGTGGTGGGCTTAGCTACAGCACGGAACCGGATAGTATGTATGCGGGTACAATATTAGAAAATATTTATTTAGTCTACAAGAGTGGTGGACTATTTTTTACTGATAAATGTGATGAACGGAAACTTTTTAAAAAAAATCCCTGCTGCCGCGGTCCTTTGCATTCGCTCCTGCGTCTTTATTCCAGATGGCCATCGATCCGAACAATGTATGTAGTATACATACCCCTTATCCTCATTGATTAACAGTAAAAATTGAAAAACTATGAAAACATTCATCACAGGATGCTTATTGCTTTTGATAGTAGCCTCCTGTAAAAAGGAAGTAACGGAGCAATCTGATGCAAAAGGCCGTAAGGCATCCACTGAACTGGCTATTGTACATTATTATGTTAATGGCGCCACCGGTAACGATGCCAATGCGGGTACAAGCTCCGCCACTGCCTTAAAGACCATACAGGCTGCGCTGAACAAGACCACAGAGGGTGCAGGCGCTACCATCCACGTATCTGCAGGTACTTATAAGGAAAGGTTGTGGTGGCCGCATTCAGGCGCCTCTGCCAGTGAACCTATCACGCTGACCAATAACAACAACGGAGATGTGATCCTGGACGGTGTAAACGCCACTAACAATGCGCAGAATGCGATGATCGCCGTTAGCAGCAGAAGCTATATCCGTATTGATGGTATAGAGATAGCGAATAATATCCGGAGCTTTGCGTCTGGTATTTATGTTACCGGTTCCGGAACAGATGTACAGGTAGTTAATTGCAATATTTATAACATTGGCTGGACTGCTGATTCTACAGCTTTTCCATCCTCCTCGGATAATGCCAATCCCCTGGTGGTGGTGGGTACATCTGCCACTTCCTATAGCCAGATCTTTATCGGCGATAACGAAATATTCAACTGCAACACGGGATATAGCGAAGGGCTTACGCTGGCTGGTAACGTGGAGAACTTCCTGATAGAGGGCAATATTGTACATCATGTAAGGAACATCGGCATTGATATGACAGGCCATTACTCCTGGACAGGCGCTCCGGACAATGTGAATTTTGCACGTAACGGTAATGTAAAGTATAACGTCGTACATCATTGCGTATCACCGGTGGCTACCAATGGCGGCATCTATGTAGATGGCGGGAAGTGGATCAACATAGAAGGGAATACCTGCTATGAGAACCGGGCAGGTATTACCGTAGGCTGTGAGAATAATAATTATACGGCGGATGGCATCAACGTACGCGACAATTTCGTCTATAACAACAAAGATGCGGGCATTATCTTCGGTTCCAATCAGCCCAATAGTAAAGTGATCAATTCATCGGTCACGAACAATACCTTCTTCAAAAATTATACACAAGGAGGATGGGGCGGTGAGATCAGCCTGCAGAACACGGATGTAACGGTTATTAAGAACAATATTGTTCAATCCAACAGCAATATTGTTGTGATTGCATTATCGGGCTACACCTCTACTAACCTGAGCATGGATTATAACCGTTATTATTCTACCTCCGGCAGCACTTCCACTGTCACTTTTGACTGGGGAGGCATTAACAGCACCACTTACGGTTCACTGGCTGCTTTTGTGACCGCAACAGGACTGGATGCACATTCAACTTACGGTGTACCTGGTTTGGTAAATAGCAATCTCTCAACATTGAATTTACATCTTGCCAGCGGCTCAGCCTGTGTAAATGCAGGTGATCCGGCATTTACAGCAGGATATGATGAGTATGATATTGATTCGCAGGAAAGGAAAAGGAATGGGAGAGTGGATATAGGTGCGGATGAGACGTCTTATTAAACAGTTGAGGTTTGAAGTTTGTGGTTCGGAGTGGTGTTCTTGAACGACACATTTCCTGAACCTCAAACTTCAAACCTTTAGTTTTCCTTACGTAGTTGTGGATGTTTTAATCTGTTGAAGTAGCCATGGTAGATAGATTTCCACTTGTGAAGCTAAGCAGTAGGGTAAATTAAGCAGAAAATATTTTTTGCCTTCGAGTGTTTGTACTTGTGATATATGTAAAGGACCAGCATACAATCGAACTGCCATATTATGTGGTGCCATATCCATGAATAAATGCAATGATTTTAATGTGCCTTCTGCGCCAGACTTTACTTCTACAGGAATTAGCTTGCCATCCCAAGGAAGCAGATAATCCACTTCTGCCGAAGAGGTAGTTTTTTCGCGTACCCAGAAATGTAAGTTGCTTAGTGCATTATATTGTACCGCCAATAATTCTTGTCCTATAAGATGTTCAACCATGTTCCCTCCATAGATATTATTAAGATCAGCAGTGCCAATAATTTCTTTCTGTATGCCTAAGAAATAATTAAGCATACCGGTGTCGAGTACCTGCAGTCGGGGGGATTTCCTGGTATCTGGCAACAAAGGGAGAGTTGTACTTGTATTAGGATATATCAAATGCAGCAGCAATGCTTTTTCAAGGGCCCGTAAAGCTTCTCCCATTTCACGGCTACCATAATTGGACCTGCCAAAGCCCTGAAACTTAATACGCTTACCAGCTTCACCGAATGAAGCTCTGATTGCATGCCGGATCGTTTGTACTTGACTGTTGCTTGCTGCATATTTCTCTACATCATCCAGATAGCCTGTTATCAACGATTCGTAAATAGGCGCTAACGCGGTAATATCTCTGTTTGTTGCATAGTGTCGTACTATTTCTGGCATCCCACCAATGATGGCATAGGTATGGAATAATTGCATTAGTTTGTTTTGCGCAAAAGAATTCAAGGGAACATGCGGCAGTTGTTCTAAAGCTGCAGTTTCTCCTATTGCATTCAGAAATTCTTTAAAGCTGGCTGGTCGAATTACTAGGTAGTCGACCCTGCCAACAGGGAAGCTGATTTTTTGATCGAAAATAGTTTCTAATAAACTACCGGCAGCGATGACAAATACTTCCGGAGCTTCTTCATAAAAATACCTTAGTATATTCAGTGCTTCAGGGACTTCCTGTATCTCGTCTATAAATATCAGGGAATGTTGTTTTTGCTGGTAGCTCTTATTTTTTAGGAAAAATAGGGCTTGTAACAGGTTGTCAATGTTGGTAAACTGTTCAAAAGGCCGACGATCAGCCGACAATTCCAGATTAAGATAGATAACTGCGGAAATCCTGTTGCAAACTGCTGTATTAGGGTTGTTTTGCCTACTTGACGCGCACCCCTGATAACCAATGGCTTACGGTTGGGTTGTTGTCGCCATTTTTCCAGTTCTATGACAATGTTTCTTGTAAACATTGCATAGAATTAGGGTGATTTTACTGAAAAATTGATATAAAATTAGGGTGTTTTCACAAAGAAAATGCTATAAAATAAGGGTAATTGATAACGAATCGTCAAACCGGGCACTTTTCATGATAATTGATCAGCTCTATTGGTATATGCGGTACTTCATATCCCGCATACGCCACTAATATTTCATTCAGTACGGTTTCTACCTCTTCTGCAGTCTTCATCGTTACCAGCCTGCTGCGGAACTCTTTAATATTAGGCAGTCCTTTCAGGTAATTACCATAGCAGCCGCGCATTTCATTGATGCCTACAACAGGGCCTTTCCATTCTACCGATGCACGGAGGTGTTTTTTACAAACCGCTACGCGTTCTTCTACGGTCGGGGCCGGGAGCAGTTCACCGGTTTGCACGTAATGTTTTATTTCACGGAAGATCCAGGGGTAGCCGATAGCAGCGCGGCCTATCATCACGCCGTCTACACCGTAGCGGTTCTTATAAGCCAGGGCTTTTTGCGGACTGTCTATATCTCCGTTCCCGAAGATGGGGATCTGTATGCGAGGGTTGTTCTTTACTTTGGCAATGAGGCTCCAGTCTGCTTCGCCTTTGTACATCTGGCAGCGGGTACGGCCATGGATGGAGAGAGCGGCGATACCAACATCCTGCAGGCGTTCTGCCACTTCTTCGATGTTCTTGGTCTGGTCGTCCCAGCCCAGTCTTGTTTTTACGGTTACCGGCAGACTGGTGGCCTTTACACAGGCCTCCGTCAAACGCACCATCAGGTCAATATCTTTCAGCACCCCTGCTCCTGCACCTTTAAGGGCCACTTTCTTTACCGGGCAGCCGAAGTTGATGTCCAGCAGATCGGGATTGGTAACGTCCACGATCTTGGCAGCCAGGGCCAGGCTTTCCTCATCCCCTCCGAATATCTGGATGCCGATAGGACGTTCATAATCGAAAATATCCAGCTTTTTACGGCATTTGATGGCGTCCCTGATCAGGCCTTCACTGGAAATAAATTCCGTATACATCAGATCCGCCCCGTTGTCTTTGCAGACAGCGCGGAAGGGCGGGTCGCTCACATCTTCCATGGGAGCCAGCAGCAGCGGAAATTCCGGCAGCGATATGTTTCCAATCTTTATCAAACCAATATTGTAATTTCCGCCGCAAGATATTCAATTTTTAGCGGATGGAATTAAATGAGGCCATTGAATTGATCCGGTACGAGGGTATTGCCGGGCCCGGCAATCATTCCTGGGCTGATCTGGGCTGCGGTTCCGGGCTCTTTTCCCGGGCGCTGGCAGAATTGTTGCAACCGGGAAGCGTGGTGTATGCGATTGATAAAGAGCCGGTTAGTGTGAGAGGTAGCAACGGCGTGACAATAGAACCCCTGCAACTGGATTTTGTTGCGAACGATCTGCCTTTGCAAAACCTGGATGGTATCCTGATGGCGAATTCCCTGCATTATGTAAAAGACCAGTACGCTTTCATCAAAAAGGCAGGTAGCTGTCTGAAGCCCGACGGCAGCTTTCTTATCATAGAATATGATACGGATAAGGCCAATCCATGGGTGCCTTATCCCCTCAGCTATCATACTTTGTTAAGATTATTTCACCGTGCAGGCTACCCCCAAATTACCCGCTTGCATGAACATACTTCCATTTATGGGAGAGCAAACATTTATTCGGTATTGATCTCCTCTGGTTCCTAATACGGCCAGTCATGCATGCATGACCGGCCGCTTTATCAATAAATACCAAAGTACGCTCTTGTATCCTCCAGCGCCAGGGCGATGGCGTTGTCTCTTTTCACCGGGTCAGGTTTAAAATTTACAAGGTCTAGTCCTTCTGTATCCAATGTGATCGTATTATACAGGTTCTTTTCAGATGCATTGATGTGTGCTTCTCCTGTACCGAAGAACCCCAGTTGCAGTGGGTAGGTTCCGGGAAAGAAGTCCCAGAGGTTATTGATCTCAATCTTTTCATCGAGCTGTAAACGAAGCCCCAGTGTTTTGGCTTCCGGCGTTTCTTCGCTCATAAATGCCCTGATAGGGGAGTTGTTGAAATAACCGCCGTCTACCCACACGCCTTCTACCCAGTCAGGCAGGTAATTCTTTCCCTTACTGGCGTAATGCTGTTTCCTGATAACATATGGCTTGTAGATCAGCGGCAGGCTCATAGAGATCCTGACAGCATCTGCCACCGGAAAATTAGGCGTAGTGTCTACAGAAAAAAGCCCTGATTTACTGGTTTCCAGGTTGGTGCCCGTGATAGCCAGCTTTATTTTGAAGTGCTCATAGTGATCTTTGAAAGTGGCATTGTATTGCGGTTTACCATTTTTCAAAGGCATTTTAAAAGCCAGCATCTCCGCAAATAATTTACGGGCTTCTATACCGGAAAAAATACCCATGTCCTCATTCATAAAGGCCAGGTATTGGTGCAGGTTTTTACCCAGTATAGTCAGTAGCTCATCTTTTTTCTTCCAGCCTGCCACCTGCAGCGCGATCATCGCGTTCGTCAGTATCATCTTCAGAAAGGCAGCAGTATTCAGGTTTAGCTTTTTAACCAATGCTTCCAGCTCTTTGATGTCCTTATAGAGTGGTTTAATATCCCCGATCGGTATTACTGCCAGGGCTTTTCTCGTGAGAGTGGTTGGCAGGGTGCTTATTGAAGTTATCATGGGGGGAAGGAGCGTTTGCATCAATGTCTTTGCACCAGTAATGGCGGCAGCCTCCAGGCTGTCAAATATCAGCTTGTTCAGCTTCTCAAAAATGCGGATCAGCAAGCGCTCTATGTCGGAGAAATCTGCCACCTTGGTCATGCCTGAATAATCATCTGTAGCCGTCACGTCTACATAAGGCCTGTAACGTGGCAGAGGAGGGTCAAAAAAGCGGTTGAAATCATAGCCCGCCATAATTTTCCCCACATCGGCGCCGCTGTAACCGCAGGAGATCAGTAAAGAGGTAATAGCGCCGGCTGAGGCGCCGGAAACACCGTATATGCTTTGAGGTGATAACACCTGTTGCGGGTCAAGACCATCGAAATAAGCTCTTTTAACAGGAGCGGGCGTATGACCGGAAGTTTGATATTTCAAGATTCCTATTTCTGTGCTTTGCAATGCCTGGAGCGCTCCCAGGAAAGCGAAGCCTTTTCCTCCGCCGCCTTCGAAGGACAAGTATTTGATCTGCTCTTTGCTTAGACGGTTACTTTTTTTGTTAGACATACTATTTTATTTCAGGGGTTATTCTGATAGCGGAGCCCTTTCCTTTCAGAAAGTGGCTCCGCTGTTTGAGGGGGGACAACTTAAGCACGGGGTAGTTCTCCGTCTTTTTGCAGGATCACGAGGTTGGTGGGCAGCGTATATTCCCAGGGCTCGCCAACAGGCGTACCTTCCTGGTCTGCTGTTTGCTGTTCCTGTATTTCCTGCACCAGTGAAACATACAGGGGATCATCCACCTGAGGTACCTGGCTGCCCTGCCAGATAATACCTGTAGCCAGGTAGAAGGCCATCGCTCTTTCAAAATTCGGCCTTACAGGTACTACCACCCTGGCTGCACCTGCCTGGAGGAAGGCGTTGAATTGAGGGTCATTGGCATCTTCAGCGGTCAGGCTGTTCTGCCAGGAGGAGGGATCATTATAGAAGTAAGGATAGAAGCCGTAGGAAATATTCGGCCATTCAAATGCCTGCTCAAACCACTGTATATGGTCGCGCTCCAGGCGGGCTACATCAAATTTGATCTTTCCGTTTGCGTCTACTGCCTGCTGGTCAAAAGGCGCCTGGTCAAAATAATGCTTCTGCAGCATGGCGATCACTGATTTTTTCAGTTCTGTCCTTTCCGTTAGGCGGTTGCTGTCGGGATTTTTACCCTGCATCGCCACTGCCTTTTGCAGCTGCAGCGACTCCAGGAAAGCAGTTTTATCCTGCTCATAGGCCAGCTGCAGTTTATCTACATGCTCTTTAATTTTCATGTAGGTGCTCATCTGCCATTTTTCAAATGGTTCTTTTCTGAGCCTGCACTCTACCACCAGGTTGAAAGCATAACCATAAAGCTGATCAGCCCTGAATATAACGGGCACATTACCTGTCTGAACATTTGGAAGGTCCATTACCGGTATTTCACCTTCAGCATCGCCATCACCTGTAACCTCTTTATGGAAAAGGGCATTGGCAACAGCCACGGAGAATAATCCTCCGCCTTCTTTCATCTGTGTCCATACCAGGTAATCGCCCCAGGCTCTTCTTCCTTCATAATCGGCGCCGATGGCAATGTTGTTTTCGGATGAGAAGTCACGGATGCGGTCCTTCATATACTCCTCTTTATCCAGGTGGAATGCTTTTGAAACGGTGATCACCTCTGCAGGTGGCGCTTCCAGCTGAACGCCATGTTTTTGGGCCAGGGCCACGTAGTTGATCCGGTCTATAGCGCCGGGATGCAGGTCCGCATCCATGGGTATTGGCTTCCTGTTTTCAATATAGTCAGGGATGGTGGGCACATACTTACCTTCCAGTGTTTTCTTCAGGAAAGCCGCGGGCTCAGGCACCAGGAATTCCAGCATCATTCTTTTGCCGTAATTAAATACCTGTGCTTTATATTTTTTATTCACCCAGCGATAGATACCGGTAACATGCTTGTCTGATTTACTGTTGTCAATAACGTGTTTGTTCGTTTCCTCTACGGTAACGACGGTACGCACGCTTTGCTGCTCTCTTACCTTTTCTCTTACCCTGGCAGAAGAACGTTCTGTCAGCTCTTTTGCATAGGAGCTGGATTGTTTGGCAGATTCTTCCTTCGACGTGCTGGTGGCATAGTCAAAGGTGGCGGTGGCTTCCTTGATCACCCCATAAGACGCTGTAATGCTGGAGCCGATATCCATTTTGGTATCTTCCTGTATAGCACGGGATATTTCTGACTGCAGCTCATAGCGTTCAGTCGTCTGCAGATCACGGGTCTCTTCTCTTTCCTGCTCTGTTTCTATCAACAGTAATTCTTCGCGGGTAGAGCTGAGTTTATGCACACGCTCTCTTGATTCACCTTTCATCGCATTTTCAATGTGCGCGATCTCTCCCATTTCATATGACTGCCATTCTTCGCGTACAATCTGCAGATCGCCGATAGAAGGCTGCCTGGAGAGCGCTGTGCCTGGCACATCCTGCAGGGGCGGTAACAGGATGATGCCCTGTGTAACCAGGTTGTGTACATAATCCGGGCTTGTTGGAAGCGCCTGCGGAGCTGCGGTACCGGTATCCAATGCTGCCAGCTGCAGGATCACTTCAAACAGGTATCTTGCCCGCAGCAGAAGGTCGCGGAACGCTTCCCTGCCTTTGGAATTGGTGATCAGCGCAAACAACAGGCGGGAAATTTTCTGCAGCTCGGTTTTAAAGATCTCTGTTTTTACGAAATCCCTCAAACGCTGGTTGGTGGCTTTCTTTACCAGGTCTGCAATATCCTGTGGCCTCACATTGTTGCCGCATTTCAGCAATAGCTGGTCAATCTGCACCAGCGGGGTGCTGAGCTTAAGGTCTTTAAGATCACCGGCATCAGGGTTCTCATTGAAAAAATCGGCTACCAGCTGTGCATTGGAAGCAGCAGGTAAAGCGTGGTTGTCTTCAGGGGTAGTGCCCGGGGCAAACAGGGGGATCAGCTGCTGGCCCTGGATCTCTGCGGGCATACGTTGGATGGACCGTTTTGCTACGAAACGGAAAAGATCAGTTTTCATACAATGATTGCATGTTTTTTAGGGGTAAAGAATAAATGTTTGAATGATGCTACGTTTTACAGCAGGGGCTATGCTCAGGTATGGGAAACGGAGTTATACAATGGTCCTGTTTCATTTTGAGGGGTAAGCGCCCTTTTGTTTTAAACAACGGGGCAAAATTAGGGAGCTGGTCTGTTTGGGATCTCAGGGTTATTACTTAGTTTTTTAAATACGTGTTTACTACAAATAGAAGGGCGCTTCAAAAACGAAGCGCCCTTATGAATGTTATTAATTGAATGCCTGGTGGCCTTTGTTCAACCGCTGAAATCTTCTGGTTTAGGCAACAGCTTCCAAAGCTGTGCAGCAGACTTGTCCCATTTTTTGAGCACCACCCTGGCATTGGTGCCGTTGCCTTCTACTGTCATTACCAGGTTGGAACCATGAGGGCTTATTTTGTAATAATCGCCTTCCACCTTTACTATATCCCATTGCTGCAAAGTAGCGCTGGGGCGGATAGCAGCCTGCAATACAGGCGTATTTTCCGTAACGCCTGCAGTAGGTTGAATGGTCTTACTGGTAAAATAGTTCTTGAAGGTAAAGATGTTGGCATAACCGGCAGGTGTGATGTCCCAGGTAAGGCAGCGCCAGTCATACTTTGGGTACACTACGATCTGCGTACCGTCTGCATTGTTGGCATCCTTCGGGCGCAATAACAGGCGGGTAGCCTTGTTCTCCAGCTGGAAAGCGCCTCCCTTAAATTCCTGTGCAGTGCTCTGTTGCGCGGTGCAAAAGAGCAGGCTTGTTAAAAAGAATGTGCTGATAAGTATTCTGACAGACTGCATATATCAAAAATATCAAAACCCGATGGAATTACCACCATCCACCGGTAATACTACGCCCGTAATATACCGGGCGGCATCACCCGCCAGGAAGAGCGCGGCATCGCCTATATCGGCCGGTAAGCCCAATACGCCCATGGGAGTACGGTCAAGCGCTTTATGTTTTCTTTCCGGGTCGCTGTCCAGTGCTTTGGCAGACATATCCGTGGCGATAAAGCCCGGTGCTATGCAGTTCACACGGATACCCTGTGGCGACAGCTCTACCGCCATGGCTTTGGTCATGCCTTCAATGGCAGATTTGGAAGCCGTATAGGCAATTACTTTAGGAATGCCGTATTGCGCCGCCATAGAGCTGATATTGATAATAGACCCGCCTCCGTTCTCCAGCATGTGTTTTACCACTTCACGTGAAAGGGAAAATACAGCCGTCAGATTGGTCTGCAGGATCCGCTGAAAGTCCTCATCCGTTACGTCAGTAAAGATCTTTTTCTGGTTGATCCCTGCATTGTTCACTAATATGCTGATAGCCCCGTGCTGGCTGATAATGTTTGCTACCAGGGTGGGAATGCCGTTCAGGTCAGACAGGTCTCCCTGTACTGGTATACACAATTCCCCAAGCTTTTCTCTGGTGGCATTCAGTTTTTGCGTATCCCTGCCAATAATAACCGTACGGATGCCCGCCTTCACAAATTTCTCCGTAATGGCTAATCCTATCCCTGAGCCTCCGCCTGTAACGATCGCCAGTTTGGTTTTTCCTTGTTCCATAATTTGATTGTTAATGAGTAGTTGATCTATACCTTCCATATACCCTCCACATACCCTCCACATACCCCTCCCTAAAATAAGAGACAGGCATGGTCAATGGGGGGCGTACGGAAATGTAAGCGATTTATAGTATTCCAGTGAATGCGCAGGCCCCGGAACGCCCGGCGGCAATGGCACCCCCGAAAAGGTTTGAAAGTACGACAGACAAGCATCCCGCCACCAGCGGGCCTCGTTCAGCTGGATGTTCAGCAGCATCTTTACCTGGGTAGCCCTTTCTTCATCCACGTACCTGGCTACGCTGTCCCAGGTGCGTACCATCTGCTGCACGCCTTCCACCCCTGATTGATACCGGTAGCACATTTCATTCCACAAAGTGCGGCCGGAATGCAGGGTATAGGTCCAGGGTACATGATGGAACCACAGGAGGTACTCATCCGGGCAATCGCGCAAGTTTTCCCATTGCCGCCTTGCTTCCGCCGTATATTGGCCCAGGGCATTGCTGCCGCTGGCAGTACGGTCAAACCCGATACCGCTGCTGTCTGCCCGGTGAAAATATACCGGGTTCCAGTCGGCCCGCGCCGCTTTATCATACCAGGGAGCTGGCCCGTAATGGTGGCTGTATCCCATAATATGATGAAGGCCCAGGGGCGTCATGTAATTTACAAGGGTTTCGTGTGAAGCCAGCATCATTTTCTTTACCGGTCCTACGAAATCCGGGTTGTTGCTAAAAGTTTGCCGAAGCCATTCATCGGCAATCTTTTCAGGGCTCAGAGACTGATCCCATGCCAGTCTGCCAAGGGCATACCAGTTGGCCTGCCCAAAGGGGTGGCCGGTCCAGTTGCGGTCGTTGCCGATATTAGCCACACCCGCCATACCGGAAATAGTATGTCCTTCCAGGGAGCCGTCTATTACCTTCGCAACAGTAGATCCCTTACCTTTTTCATAGGTATCTGCATCCAGCACTTCCCTGAATAGGGTAGGCAGGTATACCAGGTGAGTGGCGAAGCCCAGATACTCCTGGGTGAGCTGGAATTCCAGCATTAAAGGGGTGTGCGGCATAGCCCCGAAGAGCGGATGGAAAGGTTCTCTGGGCTGGAAGTCGATAGGGCCGTTCTTTACCTGTACGGCCACATTCTCACGGAACTTGCCGTCCAGCGGTTTAAACTCTTCATAAGCCTGCTTAAATCGGTCCTGGTCTGCTTTCGCGTCATATACAAAAGCTCTCCACATCACGATGCCCTTATAGGGCGCCAGCGCATCCGCCAGCATATTGGCCCCATCTGCATGGGTACGCCCATAGTTCTGCGGGCCGGGTTGCCCTTCTGAATTGGCCTTTACCAGGAAACCGCCAAAGTCAGGTATATAGCTGTAAATTTCTTTCACTTTGTCTTTCCACCACTGTTGTACGGCCGGGTCCAGCGGATCGGCTGTTTTCAGGCCGCCTGCTTCCATGGGTGCGCTAAACCTGGCGGAGAGATACACTTTTATGCCATAGGGACGGAACACATTTGCCAGCGCCGCTGTTTTTTCCAGGTATTCTTTGGAAAGAGAGAGGGCATTGGCGTTTACATTATTCAATACCGTGCCATTGATGCCGATGGCAGCATTAGCGCGTGCATAGTCCTTATAACGCTGATCTATATACCCCGGTAGTTTATGCCAGTCCCATATAGAAAAACCAGCATAGCCCCTTTCTACGGTGCGGTTAAGATTATCCCAATGGTCTAGCACCCGGTAACGAATGCCGGGCGCGCTTACGACAGACAATGGCTGAATGGGTTGTTGTGTTTGCAGTAGCCGTAAAAAATGGAATACGCCGTATAGTACACCGGCATCAGTATTGGCCGTGATCACGATCCTCTTAACGGGAGCGGCTATACTGAAAATACAGAAGCCCTCCGTACCTGCTTGCTGCAGGGCCGATGCAGGTATGACCCCTGCGATTGCCCCCAGCTGTTGTACTGTACCAGCCACCAGGGAAGCGCCCTGAGCCTGCTGCAGCAGCGGTACTTTTTTATCCAGTAAGGCGGGAAGCGCCGTCAGCAATTCCTGTTGCGCGGCCTGTATAGTGGGAGAGGCACCCGGTAGATACAGGCCAGTGAGGCTGTTCCGATAGGTCTGTAACAAGGCGGCATCGCTGACACGCTGGTATCTGAGCCAGAGCCGGTAGCCATCTTCTGCGCGTAAGGATGCCATACAGGATAGCAATAAGAGCAGTAAACAAAGTTTTCGCATAACGTGGGCAGTTTAAGATCAGCTTTTTCTTAGGGAAGAGCCGCGGATGATCAGTTCAGAACGTAGTAAAATGGTATTGTTGGCGGTAATGGGAGCGGCGCCGTTCAGATGGTTAATTAAATGGCGGGCGGCCACTTCCCCCATTTCATAGCCCGGATAATTAATAGTAGTAAGGTTGGGTTCAATGACGGTAGACACCGGATCGTTGTTAAAACCTGCAAAGGCGATATCCCCGGGGATAGCAATGCCTTTCTTTTTAAGGCCCAGCATACAGCCTACCGCGCAGTTGTCGTTGGCAACAAACACCGCATCCGGGCACTGTTCCATTTGAAGGATCTGTTCTGCCGCCGCATATCCCGCTTCCTGGCTGAGATTGTTGCGGATCACCATGTCCTCCCTGAAGGGCAGGCCCCTTTCCATCAAGGCTGCTTTATAACCTGCCAAACGGTCTATATATACATTCCGTTTTGAGGGTGCGGTAATATGCAGGATCTGTTCGCAACCCTGGTCTATCAAATGAAGGGTAGCCTCGTAGGCTGCTTTCCGGTTATCGATACATACATTGGTCACATGCTCGTGCTCCATCACACGGTCAAAGAACATTACCGGCACTTCTTTCTTGAAGAAGGAGCTGAAATGATCGCAGTTCTCTGTATCATAAGCCAGGGACACCAGCAAACCATCCACCCGGTTATTGAACATGGTACGGGCGTTCATCACCTCCTTCTCGGCAGACTCTGAGGACTGGCTGATGATGAGATTATAGCCCTGGCTGTTGGCCACATGCTCAATACCCGCAATAACGGTAGACATGAAATAACTGTTAAGCCGGGGCACAATCACCCCGATGGTATCCGTGCGCTGGTTCCGCAGGTTCCTGGCAAAGTGGTTAGACCGGTACCCCATCTCTTCCGCCAGGTCGAAAATCTTTTTCTTCGTCTTTTCGCTCACCACCGGGTCGTCTTTTAATGCACGGCTTACAGTAGCCACAGAGATATTCAGTTTCTCCGCCAGATCGTAGATAGTGACTTCTTTCTCTTTATTCATACGATGTTCTTACAATCGGTTACATCAAGCTGAATAAAGGTAGTAGAAAAATAATGTAATCGGTTACATTTTTGAATAATATTGCTATTTTAGGAGAAGATCAAGGACACCGGATATGGGCAAGCAATGGTTATTACTCGTTATGAACGTGTGGTTATTCCTGCCGGGCGCTTATGCCCGGCAAACAAATGGCGATATCCCGCATTTGCGAAGGCAGGGAAGATCTGCGCAAATGATGGTACATAACCGGCCATTCTTGATGCTGGGCGGAGAGCTGGGTAACTCCAGCGCCTCCAGCCTGGCATATATGCAGCCCATATGGCCAAAGCTGCAGCAGATGCATGTGAACACACTGCTCACGCCCGTATACTGGGAGCTGATGGAACCGGAAGAAGGGCGCTTTGATTTCAGCCTTACGGATAGCCTGGTACAAAGTGCCAGGCAGCACAATATCAAACTCGTGCTCTTATGGTTCGGTTCCTGGAAGAACAGTATGAGCTGTTACGCACCAGCCTGGGTAAAGAAAAACACCCGGCGTTTTCCCCGTGCAAAGAATGAGCAAGGTAAAAGTGAAGAGATCCTTTCTGCCTTTGACAAGCGCAACCTGGAAGCAGACCAGCGGGCTTTTACTGCCCTCCTGCAGCACATCCGTGAAACAGACAGCCGTGAGCAAACAGTGATCATGGTACAGGTGGAGAACGAAATAGGCATGCTGCCTAACGCCCGTGAACACACGACCGCAGCCGACGCCCTGTTCAAACAGGATGTACCGGCGGAATTACTCCGTTATTTACAACAGCACAAACAGGAACTGGTGCCTGAACTGAAGGCCCGCTGGGATGCACAGGGAACCCCTTCAAAAGGTAACTGGGAAACTGTTTTTGGTAAAGGATTGTCTACAGAAGAAATATTCCAGGCCTGGCATTATGCGCGCTACGCCAATGCCGTGGCCGAAGCTGGTAAAAAGGCCTACCCGCTGCCCATGTATGTGAACGCTGCCCTGCCGCGGCCTGGCAAACTGCCGGGAGAATATCCCAGCGCAGGCCCCCTGCCGCATCTCATGGATATATGGCAGGCTGCCGCAACGGCTATCGATGTATTGAGCCCTGACTTCTACAACCCGGATTTCAAATACTGGAACGATCTGTATGTGCGAAAGAACAACCCGCTCTTTATACCCGAGATCCGTTTTGAACCTGCTGATGCAGCCAAAGTGTTTTATGCCATCGGGCACTATGGAGCCATGGGCTTTTCTCCCTTCTCCATAGAATCCACCGACAAGCCGGAAGAAGAACCGCTTGGAAAGAGCTATAACATCTTACAGCAGCTCAGTCCTTTGATCCTGGAACACCAGGGCAGCGATCAAATGGAAGGCGTGCTGCTGGACGAACGCACTGGCTCCCAGGAATGGAAGAGCGGAACATACACACTGAAGATCTCACATGATTATACACTGGGTTGGTCGCCTGCTGCAAAGGATACATCCTGGCCGCAGACAGGGGGAATTATTATTCAAACCGGGGAAGATGAATACATCATTGCAGGCACCGGACTTGTTGTCACTTTCAGCGTTTCTGATAAAAGCGACATCGCCGGTATCCTGCAAGCGGATGAAGGAATATATGTAGAAGGTAAATGGCAGCCCCGCCGTAGAATGAACGGAGATCAGGATCACCAGGGCAGGCATATTCGTATTCCTGTTGGTGAGTGGGGCATACAACGGGTGAAACTCTACCGCTACAACTAAGCGGCCGGGCAGCGGGTGAATTAGAACTTCATTTCGTCAGCACTGGGGCCATAGCTGCCTGGGATGGGCACATCCAGCAGGCGGAGATAAACGCCTAACTGGGCGCGGTGGTGTACGGTCTGGCAATAGGCCATACGGATCACTTCCCCTTTAGGCCTGGTGCTGAAGATCTGCTCCCCGTTCCTTAAGGTCCAGGGCTTTTCTAAATCCTCTTCGGTCGCTTTTGCCAATGCTGCTTTGCCCTTTGCCAGTGAACGGTCAAAATAATCCAGCAGGTCTTGCCTGCTGTTAATGGGCTCCTGCTTATAGGGGTTGGCAGCAAAGTCCAGCTCATCTGTAGTAAAGGTCATTTCTACCCAACCCGGCAGTTCTGCCACGTGGGTTGTCAGCCATTTCAGCGTGCCGCTCTTGGGATGGGGCTTCCAGTCAAACTTGTCTTCAGGTACGCGCTCCAGCATTTTGCGGGTGGTTTGCGCTTCGTTTTCCAGTTCGTTCAACAGTGATTGGATGATCTTTGACATTGTAGTAGTGTTTGTTTTGTGATACAAAGAAAGAACGGGGTTGTGACAACCCTATGTCAGTAGGTCTCCCGGGAGCTAAAATTTTTTCCAGGTAATACATCAAGTATTCCCTTCCTTTGGTCAAGCCCTCCATCTGACCTTACCCGGAATTTCCTTGCTTTGGGGTGAGAAAAAAAATTATTTATTCATCCTAAAACCTGAAATTATGTTACATGCATCTTTTAAAAGAATATTGCCGGGTATGATGGGGTTGATGATAATGTGCCTGGCTTTCTTCGCCTTCACCCCTGTCGGAGTAGACAAGTATGAAGTATACCTGAACGATAAGCTGCTGCTAAAGGAGTATGCCATGAAAGACATCAGCCTGAAAAGCCTGCAGCTGGAAAAAGCCAAGCCCACTGATCAACTGGTGATCTATTACACGCATTGCCACGGGAATGCTGCTGGTACGGGTAGAACCATCTCCGTGAAAAATGCGAAAGGAGAAGTGCTGAAAGAATGGAAGTTTGCAGATCCCAGCGGTGGCAAAACAGGCATGACAATATCTGTAAAAGAATTACAGCAGCTGGAAAAGAACCATGGTAATAGTAACCTTACTTTATATTATGCGTCTTCGCAGTTACCAGGTGGTCAATTGCTGGCAGCATTGTAAACACATGCATGTAAAGCCGGGATGCATTGATTTGCAAACCGGCTTTATTTCATAATTATTTCATTTTCTGTGGCTTATGGTTGTTGCGCCAGGAGGGTACTTTTTTTTACCACTAATAATTCATATATATTTGTAAAAAAGCAACAATTATGGGAGCTCCCGATTATATATCAAACCATCTGAACGATCAACAGGTAATGATGTTGCGATTGTTAAAAAAGCCTTTGCCAGAAGAGGATTTTGTTCAAATGCGCAGGTTGGCCGTTAAATTATTGGCCAAGCATTTAGATGAGGCTGTTGATAAGTGGGAATTGGAAAACGACATTACAGAAGAAACATATGAGAAATTAAGTAAAGCTCACTTCCGGACATCATCTAAAAAATCCGAATGAAAGTTGTACTAGATTCAAATGTTCTGTTGGTAGCAATTGGCAGGAGAAGTAAGTATAGACCAATCTGGGAGGCATTCATAAATGGAAAATATCAGCTTGTTATTTGTGAAGAAATTATTCATGAGTACGAAGAAATTCTAAAGCAACATGCTGCCCCCGGAGCTGCCGAAATTATAATGGAAATCTTCATTGAATCACCTGATATTATTTTTAAGCGGATCTCTTAGCCTGGAATGTTATTTCCAAAGACCCCGATGATAATAAATTTTTTGACGTAGCAGTTGCGGGAAATGCTGAATATCTGGTAACGAACGACCTTCATTTCAACGAAGCAAAAAAAGAGCAATTCCCCAGAGTTAATATTATTTCTGCAGATCAGTTCTTAGAAATAATACAAGCGCTGATTTAATATAACAAACATCTCTCCGGTAATTACTTCAACCCATCCCTCCTTTAAACACAACTCCTTGAATACTAGCTCCGCCGCTCCCGGCAACGATTGCGTAGCGGGAACGATTGCGCAAATATATTCGTATACGCGTGATCGTCTTCGTTTTTATAACCTGTAAATTCAGGATATAAAAACCCTACGTTATGAAAACATATCTATTGGCCTTACTATGCCTGCTAAACACTGGCATAGCCTTTTCCCAAACCACACTTTATGTAGCCCCCAACGGATCAGCATCTAATCCCGGTACTTCCATCAGCGCACCTACTACCCTGCAAAATGCAATTGCTACCATAACAGCAGGCGGTACTATTTATATGCGCGGCGGTACTTACAGTTATTCCGCATCCATTATTATCACAGACACCAACAACGGAACATCATCCGCCAACAAACGCATTGTTGCCTATAGTGGTGAAAAGCCGGTACTGGATTTCTCCGGTATGGCCCTGGCGGACGGCAACCGCGGCCTGATACTGGACGGTGATTACTGGTACCTCAGCGGCCTGACCATCACCGGTGCAGGGGATAACGGTATGCTGCTGGCGGGTAATAACAACACCATCGAAAATTGTATCTTCAGCAAGAACCGCGACAGCGGATTACAATTAAGCCGTTACAAAACCACCAACACTTCCATCAGCACATGGCCTTCCAACAACCTGATTGTAAACTGCGAATCATTCGACAACCAGGACCCCGATAGTGAAGATGCAGACGGCTTTGCAGCTAAACTTACCTGTGGCACCGGCAACATCTTCAGAAATTGTATCTCGCATAATAACATCGACGATGGCTGGGACCTCTACGCTAAAAGCGATACCGGCCCCATAGGCCCTGTTACTATTGAGAACTGTGTTGCTTATAACAACGGTACCCTCAGCGGCGGTGGCACCTCCGGCAATGGTGATAAGAACGGTTTTAAACTGGGCGGCTCCGGTATTGCCGTGAACCATATCGTTCGCCGCAGCATTGCTTTTGGCAACGGCCATCACGGATTCACAGACAACAATAATCCCGGCAACATCGAAGTTTCCAACAATACCAGCTACAACAATGCTCAATCCAATTTCAATTTCAGAAGCGGCAGTACCGCCACTTTTAGAAATAACCTTTCTTTCAATGCGGGTTCAAGCGATGCTACCAACGGTACCGATGTAAGCAACAGTAATGTATGGTGGAAGAATAATGCCAGCACCAACGGTGGCGGACTCGTAGTGAGCAGCGCCGATTTTATTACACTAACGGCGTCCATTACACGAAACGCAGATGGCAGCCCTAACCTGGGCAACTTCCTGGCCCTGGCCAGTGGCAGTGATCTCATTAATACAGGTGTTACTGCGCCCAATATCACTTATACCGGTTCTGCACCGGATATCGGCGCACGTGAATCCGGTTCTACTACTCCGGGTAATTATTCACTCACTGTGAATGTATCCCCCGCAGGCGGTGGTACGGTTAACCGTAACCCGAATGCATCTTCTTATGCACCTGGTACGGTGGTAACGCTAAGCGCCGTTCCTGCCAGTGGTTATACCTTTACCGGTTGGAGCGGTGCTGCCAGTGGCACAGCAGCCAGCACCACGGTAACCATGAATGCCAGTCTTACCGTTACCGCTACGTTTACAGGAACCTCCACCGGTGGTAATACTTTGCGTATCGATGATGCGGCGTCTGCAGCCAGTGGTTATTGCGGCGCAGACGGCAGCCGTCAGAACAGTTACAGCGGTGCAGATGGCGGTTATTACATCAATCTTTCCAACGGCGCTGCCAAAGGCGTGAACTATAAAGTAAGTGTGCCCGCTGCAGGGGCCTACACCTTCAAATGGCGCTATGCCAACGGCGGCAGCAGTGTATCTACTACCGCCCGTTTACTGATCAATGGCAGCATTGCTGTTTCCAGTATATCCTTCCCCGTTACCAGCAGCTGGACAGCCTGGACGACTACCGGTACTGTTACCGCTAACCTCGCCGCCGGTGTAAACACCGTGCGCATAGAAACGATCGAGTCCAGGGAGTTTGCCAATATAGATTGGATGGAAGTTACAGGCAACAGTCCTGCCGCGGCATCCTGCAGCGCTGCCGCCCGTATGGAGCTGGTAGCCTCGCCAGAGAAGGTGCCTGCCCTCTCAGCACCCGCTATTTTTCCCAACCCGGTTGGCGCTACTACGACAGTTAAGTTCTACCAGCGTCAGCAAGGCCTTGTATCCATGAAGCTGTTTGATGTTAGCGGGAAACTGGTCAGCATACTGACCAACAAAGTATACCCGGCAGGATACCACCAGCTGACAGTAGACTGCCAGCCATTGACTGGTGCACTCTATTTCATAAAGATGGAAGGCCGGGAAAACAATACTACGTTACGGTTATTAAAGCAATAGTCAGGAGCACATAGATCAAATCCCAGGTGCCGCTCAGGCGTCTGGGATTTGTATTTTACAGATTCAGCCAATACACCAGCTTAACTACCAAAGCCCTGTTCTTTACATAGAAAGGTTCCGGCAGATAATTGTCCGTATACACAATGAAGATGTCTGATGCAGGACGGTAGCGCCATTGAAAACGGGTGTTCAGGTTCATGTTCTTCAGCTGTTCATTATACTGCATAAAGCCGGTAAAGAACAAGGTATTGGTCATGGTAACATCCAGGCGTGGGCCTACCAGCCAGAAAGCATTATGTCCCCAGGGCTGAGGCAGGCGTATATCATTATAAGTAGTGCTGAGCGCTATGCTGACATAGGGCTGAAAACGATACCCCAGCTCGCTGCCCATGGTCAGGCGTTTGCCATCTGCATAATAGCCGCCATAGCGGCCCGAGAAAGACCAGGTAAAAAGGCTTTGCGGTTTGGATACATAATCTACACCCACCGTATTCCAGTTATGTTTTGTGCCTGTAGACAAGCTATCCTTACCAGTATTGGTAGGGTCAAATGGCGCCAGTAATTTGATATAGTTGTTAGACGCCCATGCCGTCAACGTATTCCGTTTACGGAAAACAAAGGCGTAAGACAGCATCAGCTCATTATCTGTACGCCGCATATCTTCGTCAAAAAAATTGGTAGAGGTGATCTGCGGACCATGACTCAATATAGCGCCGCTTTTAGGAAAGAACAGGCGCGTGATCTGCGGCACCATTTTAATATAACCCTGCCTGGGCACATAACCCACTTCTGCATTATAATTATGACCTACGTATTCATGCTGCCAGCCAATGTTCCAGGTACGGCTGGTATATTGCAGATTAGCGGCATGTACCCAGTCGTGCCCCGTCTTACCCGGACTGGCAGACTTCAATAGCAAAGCCTTACCCGTCCAGAAGTTATTGGCAGACGCCAGGTTATATTCCAATCCCAGGTTACGATTGTAACGTGAATAGATGGGTTTATCCCGCACAGTTTCCGGGTCGTAGTTCAGCGACTCTTTATTAATGAAAAGGAAGCCGATATTAGAACGTGCAAACACGCGCCGTTGTAATGCCGCTACCGTAAAGTTCTGTGCAGGCAGCCCCAGCGCTTCCTGCCGGGCAGTTTGCATGTTCATCAATCCCATGCGCCAGTTACGGTTCAGCTTACCGCTCAGGCGTGCGCCAAAATCAATATTAGCCCCCAGCCCTATGCGCCTGGAAAAGAAGGGGCGGATGGTAGAATATCCGAAATTGGTGAACTGATCGCCATTCTCCAGGAAGAACTGCCGCCTTTCAGGGTAGAACAATTCGAAGCGGTCCAGGTTAGTCACCTGCTTGTCTACATCCACCTGCGAGAAATCAGGGTTCACCGTCAGGTCGAGGTTAAGAGAAGAGGTCACTGCTATCTTGGCGTCTACCCCCGCTGTTTTGCGGTAATGTGTGTTGGTGCCGTTGGTATAATCTTTATTGAGGCCGCCCAGCAGGTAGGGGATAATAGAAATGTTAGGGCCCGGATCAGGCGGAGGCGCATCCCATACCAGCACCCCTGTATAAGCCAGCGAGGCGGAGGGGAATTGCCGCGGTACAGGCGCCCAGCTGCTTTTCTCCGTTGTCTTCAGGTCGTTACGGCCAAAGTTGACGCCCCACCTGCTGATACCTTTCTTATAGCGGATGGTCTTAAAGGGAATGGCAGCTTCAAACACCCATTTATCAGGATAGTTCTTTACCACGGAGGTCCACTTGTTATCCCAGCTCAGGTCTACCTTTCCACCGTCATACATTAAGCCGTCCCATTGTGCGCCCGCCGCATTGGCTCCAAAAGAAAAGCCATTGGTCTGGTCGTCAAAGGGATCCATGAAGAGGAGAAAATTATCATTTTTCAGGAAGGCAAAGTCGCGCCGCAGGGATTCCACCATATAAGGGCCTGGCGCGCCGTTGTAATTTACCACCAGCAGGTAAAGATGCTTATCATCATAAGTCATCTGCACATCCGTGCGCACCTTGGCAAAGCTGGTATCCATCGGCAGGATCATAAAGAAATCGGTGGTGGTATCCGCCGCCTGCCAGGTGGAATCAATAATGCCATCTATTTTAACAGGAGAGCCGGCCCTGCGTATATGCAACTGGTATGCCTCGTTCTTTTTTTGCGCTGCCAGTGGCAGGCTTAAGAGACAACAACAGAGCAGACGTGGAAAAAAGCGCACAATCGTCTGGATTTTGGTTCGTTCGGACAAAATACAAAAAACACCCGCCAAAAGCCAATTCAGCTCCGCCGTTCATCATATTGTATTATGGTTGCATATGCGCAGGGATAGGCACCACCAGCACAATCGCCTCGTTAGACAATGCCTCCAGCGCTATTTCCTGTAAATCCCACAGGGCCAGCCCATCTTTTGCATGCATCAACCGGTACTGTACTTCAAAGGCCCCTTGTATCACAAAAACAAATAATCCATTTGCTCCTGGCGGCAAAGGCAGTGTTGTTTCTGCCCTGCCATTGAACTGCCCCAGGAGGATCCTGTTATTGAAAATCGGAAACAGACGGTCTTTATGGTTGTTCAGATCAAAATCACATAATTGCGGGGCAGCAGCTGTAACTGGCCTTTTGATCCAGATCTGTAAGAAGTTCACCAGTGCATCTTCATAGGGGTTGCTGATGGTAATGCCGGTTCCTTTAGGGGCGCTGTAATACAGTGACTGACCCGCGCCCGTCAGAGCAGTGTTACCCGCGCTATCGCGCCAGGTAACTGCCCCAACCACAGGTATGAGGATAATGTCCGAATCTTCTTCCACCTCCATGGTAATGCTCCTGCCAGGGGCCAGGGTGTCTTCATTCAGCACATAGAGCGCTCCGAAAGGAGTTTTATGCTCATTATAATATTTACCGAAATTAAAGGTGTTATAGCTGCGGAACCAGTCCAGCTGGTTCAGGCCTCTTTCGTCTGCCAGGAAGATCTTTCCTTTTGATTGAGGTAGCATAATTACTGTTCCTTTAAAGAGTGAATACTAAGATATGGCTGCAGGGAGAACAGCTCTGTCAGCACGGCTCCGTCCTCGCTCTCGTTGTTAAGGCTTACCAATAGCTGGTTACCGATGGTGTCATGCCAGGTGATGGGTTCAGATAAGAAGTTCACCGCCACCTGGTGCCGGGTTTTATGCTTTATATCTGAGTTGATGATCTCGAATTTGAAATTTCTAAATGGCAAAAAGTGTTTTCCGATATTATTCAGCACATCGGGCACTTTACCGTTCAGCTGCTTCAGATAGCCAGTGATAGCAGGACTTACCAGGAAATGTAATTTTTCGGCATCGGGCACATGAGTTAGTAATTCACCGAAACTGCTATATTTTTTATCCTGGTTATAGAACTGCGCCTGCAGCAGGAACTCAGCATAGCTGTCTTCAAATACATGCCGTTCCCAGGCTTTCTGAGCGTTCGCGTCAATCACTTTCCTGTATAATAAGCGGATGATCCTTTTTGCCATTTTTGTGGTGTTAAGCGGCTACATAAATCGTATATATCGGCCTCCAATGTAAAGGTTGATGAATGTATCGACGAAAAGGCTGATCTGCCGGTAAACCTGTAGATTTCACCGATGAAGCTGTACTCAATGGTCATGAAGAAGACACAAAAAAAGCCGGGCGACTTATACAGTCGCCCGGCTTTCAGACTACAATATCTTTGATTATAATTCGCGTACCCAGATGTTACGGAAGCTGAGCGGCTCGCTCTTGTCCCCGTGCGCCTGCAATTTGATTGGGCTGGGGCCATGGGCTTTCTCATAAGAAGCCTTGCCGATATAGCGGGTAGGGCCTTTTAATTCAGTATTGTTCTGCACCAGTACACCGTTGTGAATAACAGTAACCCTGGCAGGAGATTTTACAGAGCCATCGTCATTGAAACGGGGCGCTGTCCATATCACGTCATATGCCTGCCATTCTCCCGGTTTTTTACAGGCATTCACCAGGGGAGGTGTTTGTTTGTAGATACTGCCTGCCTGTCCGTTCACGTAAGTGGCGTTATTGTAATTGTCCAATACCTGCAGCTCATAGCCGTCATCTCCTTTGCCAATTGAGGCCAGGAAGATGCCGCTGTTGCCGCGGGCCTGACCGGTACCGGTAATGTTGGCTGGAATGCGGTATTCTATGTGCAATTGATAATCGGTGAATTTCTTTTTGGTCTGAATATTACCGGTGCTTTTATCAACGGTGATAGCATTGTCGGCTACTTTCCATTTGGCCGGTTCCCCTGGATTGTTCACAGATTCCCATTCATCCAGGTTCTTGCCATTAAATAACTGCACTGCGTCTGCAGGTGCATCTGCTGCGCTTTTGCCTGGTGTTACCACTTTAGGTACAGGCGTCCATACTTCCGTGTCTTCCGGTTTGTTTTGTGCGAATGCAGTGGTAGTTAAGAAAGCTGCACCCGCCGCTACTACGAGTATTCTCTTGAGCATATTCACTATAGTTTAATCCTCTAAATTAAAAATTGCTGCGGTAAAACAAGGGAAATAGGATGAACGGCGTCTGGCCGGCTGTCGTGCCCGCCAGCAACGGATCCTTTATCAGCAATCATCTTTAGCCTGCGTAACGCCTGTCCAGGTGTGTGCCTGCCGCGCGATCAATGATTCTGCAGCTTCGGGCCCCCAGGTACCTGCATGGTAATTGGGAAAATCGAGCGAGTCATGTGATTCCCAGTTCTCGAGTATGGGCGTGATCACATCCCAGGCAGCCAGTACCTGGTCTGAACGCATGAACAAGGTAGCATCTCCTTCCAGCGCATCCAGCAGCAGTGTTTCGTAAGCTTCCGGCGTTTTGGCCGATGCGTTCTTTTCATAGTTGAACACCATTTCTACCGGGTTCAGGGTCATTTCCAGGCCCTGTTTTTTAGCGGTAAAACGCAGGCGTATATCCATGCGCGGTTGTATGTTTATGATCAACCGGTTGGGCGGATTGTCTGAATAGTTGTCCGGGAAAGTGGCATGTGGCACAGGTTTGAACTGGATGGCGATGGAAGATGTTTTTTCCTGCATCCGTTTACCGGTGCGCATATAGAAGGGCACATCCTGCCAGCGCCAGTTATCCAGGTAGAATTTGATAGCTGCGTAGGTCTCTGTATTGGAATCCGGTTTTACACCCGGTTCTTCACGATACCCAGGCACCTTCTTGCCTTGCATCCATCCCTGGGCATACTGGCCTCTTACTGCATATTTATATACTTCATCGCGTTTTAAAGGACGGATAGCGCGCAGCACATCCACTTTCCGGTTACGGATCTCTTCTGCTTCAAAGGATACCGGCGGTTCCATGGCGATCATACAGAGCAGCTGCAGGAGGTGATTCTGGATCATATCCCGTAATGCTCCTGCACCTTCATAATAACCGCCCCTTTGTTCCACGCCTACTTCTTCTGCCACGGTGATCTGCACATAATCTATAAAGCTGCGGTTCCACAAGGGCTCAAATAGTGCATTGGCAAAGCGGAAAGCCAGGATGTTCTGTACGGTTTCTTTTCCGAGGTAGTGATCGATACGGTAGATCTGGCTCTCCTGGAAGGTTTGGTTCAGCAGTTCGCTCAGTTCTGCGGCAGTAGCCTTGTTATGACCGAAGGGCTTTTCTACCACGATCCTGTCTGCCGTTACGTTGGCGGCAAGGCCTGTCTGGCCCAGATTCTGCGTCACCGGTGCAATGAAGCGCGGCGCAACAGAGAGATAGAAGAGGCGGTCTGCACGCATGCCCCTTTCCTTGTCCATAGCATCCAGCTTTGCACCTAGCTGCTGGTAAAACGCAGGATTGTTAATATCTGATACGAGATAGTGTACCCGTGATTTGAATACCTCCCATTTATCGGGTTCCGGTGTTCCGCTGCGCGAGAATGCAGACAGTGCCTCCAGTAAATGCTGGTGATAAGCTTCATCATCGTATTGCTCCAGTCCCAGTCCGATAATATCAAAAGTTTCCGGCATCCAGCCTTCAATAAACAGGTTATAAAAAGCTGGTATCAGTTTCCGTTTAGACAGGTCCCCGGTGCCTCCGAATATGACGATCACAGAGGGGGACGTTTTTTTAACAGATTTCATTCCATTCTTGCTTTAGGGCATGGAAAGATACTAATTATAATCTCTATATTTATGCCCAGGGTTTTTAACATACATCGGTTTCCCATAAAATTATAAACGTCGGTCAATGTCAGCCAATGAAGGGCGCAGGGATGAAGAATTGCTACTGATGCTGCAGCAGGGAGATGAGCAGGCATTAACGCTGCTCTATCGGCGGCATTGGCAGTTATTATTCCTCACAGCATACCAGGTGCTGAAAGACAGGGAAGCCTGTAAAGACCTGGTGCAGGAGCTCTTCACAGAGATCTGGCAACGCGCCGCCGCCATTCAGTTAAACGGTTCATTCAAAGCCTATCTCACCAACAGCATACGTTATAAAGTATTCCGGTATATCCGCCAGCACCCTGTACGCGAAGAATGCTTTGACCATCTTGCAGAAAGAATGCAAACCCCTTCTCCTGAAAGTGAGCTCGCCGTCAAGGAACTGCAGGCCCGTTTAAACGCTTTGGTAGATACACTGCCGGAGAAATGCGCACAGATCTATCGCATGAGCAGGGAACAGCAACTGTCTTATAAAGAGATTGCAGGGCGGCTGAATGTATCTGTTAAAACCGTCGAGAACCAGATCAATATTGCCCTCCGCCGTTTACGCATAGCCCTGCAGTATACCCTTGGACCGTTATTGCTGGGTATCTTCCTCTTATAATATTTTCTCTCTTTACGGTACTTTTTTAACCTCCTTTGGGGGCATGCCTTCGCTTTTGTCACTATCATCTAAAATACTCGCTATGACCCGGCAGGAGTTTTTTGATCTGATCGATAAATGGACAAAAGGTGAGGCAACAGAACAGGAGCTGAAAGCCCTGATGAACTACTATTACAGTTTCCGCAACAGTCCTGAATGGGATGAGCTGGAAATGGGCAACCGCCTTCAGCTGGAAGCGGAAATGGAAGAACAGTTGTTGGCAAACATACGGCAACAGCCACGGGAAGAAATACCGGTGCGGCCTATCTGGTGGAGGCGCATAGCCGTAGCGGCGGTGCTGCTGATCATAGCAGGCGTCCTGTGGAAGTATTTTGTTTATCCGGAAAGATCTACTGTAGCGTTAAAACAAGGCCTGCTGGCTGCCTTGCCAGGACACCCCCGCTTTGCAAAACTGCCGGATGGAACACAGGTATGGCTCAGCCCTGCATCCACCCTGCGATACACAGAACGTACCGACAACGGCGCTATGAACCTGCAGCTGGAAGGAGAAGCTTTTTTTGAGGTGCAGAAAGATGCTGCCCGTTCTTTTACTGTAGTTACCGGTACTCTATCCACTACCGTACTGGGCACTTCTTTTGACATCCAGGCCTATCCTGGTCAGGCTGCTGTTGGAGTAACGGTAGTGACAGGTAAGGTCGCCGTAAAAGAAGCGAAAGACGCCATCCCCGTATCTCCCAACCAGCGCGCTGTTTTTAATAAGCAAACTAAAGCCATCAGCATCACTGATCATGTGGATACGGAACAGCTGCTGCTCCGGCGTACCGGGATCTTAAAATACAAAGGCGCCCACCTGGCGGAAGTGACCAATACGTTAGCTAATTATTACAATGTAAGCATCAACATAGAAGGACCAACAGACGACTGTTTCTATTTCGGCGGTTTTGATATACAGAAAGGATTGGATAAAGCATTACAGCAACTATGCCTAACATTGAACGCCACTTTAGTAAAGAAAGATGCTACCACGTACATCATTAAAAAAGGCCGCTGCTGACAATCGTTAAAAAACGCTACAATCTCTACGCTATGAAGAAGAACGCACCTACATAAAAGATCCTCCCCGTAATGGGGAGGATCAGAAAAAAGTCAAGTCGCCGCCGGGCATGCTAAAAGGCCTCGTAAACCACAGCATTCCGGCATTTTACTCAACCTTAATCTGGATAAAAGTATGAAAAAATGTGTACCTGTAACACGCATGCTTATGAAATGCTCGTTGTGTATACTCACGCTTATTTGTTGTACCACGCTCACATTAATGGCTAAAAGATCGGCCGCCCAGCTGCTGGAGAAAAAGATCTCCATCAGGTCGGAACAGGCTGCCCTTTCTGAGGTGCTGTCCCGCATCGAAGCCACTGCCAATGTTTCCTTCAGCTATGCGGTGAACCGGGAAGTGCTGAACAGCAAAGTAAGTATCAATGCCCGCAACCAAAGGGTAGCTGATATCCTGAGAAAAGTGCTCGCGCCTTTCTCCCTGGTCTATTTTGTGGCCGATGATAAGATCATCATCCGCCAGGGACCGGGTAGGATCGCTGAACAGCCGGCCTTAACATCCACTGTGGTCACAGACCTGAAACCCATCAAAGGCCGTGTGCTCGCGGCAAAAGGAGAGCCGCTGCCTGGTGTATCCGTACAAATAAAAGGCAGTAACCTGGCTGCCGTTACCAATGAGCGCGGCGAATTTGAGCTGAAAGATGTACCGCAGGACGCCGTACTGGTAGTATCCTTCATCGGCTTTGTAAGCCAGGAAATAGCCAGTGGCGATCAGCGGGAGCTGAGCATTACCTTACAGGAAGACACCAAAAAGCTGGGCGAGGTGGTAGTAGTTGGTTACGGCACCCAGCAGAAAGCCAGCCTTACCAGCGCCGTAGCTTCCATAAAAGGAACTGCTATCGCAGAAAGACCGGTGCCCAATGTGGTGAACGCCTTACAGGGCCAGGTGCCCGGGCTCTTCATCCAGCAAACAGACGCCATGCCGGGAGCCGGATCCACCAAGCTGAATATCCGCGGCATCAGCACCCTCTCCAACAATCCGGTACTGGTACTGATAGACGGAGTCGCCGGTCAGCTGGAAACACTGAACCCGCAGGATATTGATAACATCAGCGTACTGAAAGATGCCTCCGCCACAGCGATCTATGGCGCCCGCGCCTCCGGCGGCGTACTGCTGGTTACTACTAAAACGGGAAGGCTGAATACCAAACCGGTATTATCATACGACGCCTATGTGGGTGCGCAGCGCCCCACCTATCTGCCTAAGCTGGTGGATGCAGTGTCCTTCATGCGCAAATGGAATGAGTCTCAGTTGAACGACAACCCCGGCGCCAATGTCCGTTTTGCTGATGCAGATATTGAAAAATATGCCAGCGGCCAGCTACCCAGCACAGACTGGATAGACGAGATCTTCAAAAGCAATGCGCTGCAAACGCAGCATAACATCGGCGTATCCGGTGGCAGTAAGAATACTGATTACCTTATTTCCCTGGGCTATCTCCGGCAGGAAGGTTTGGTGAACGGTGTACTGAATCAACGTTACAGCTCACGCATTAACCTGAACACACAGCTGCTCGATAACCTGAAGCTGGGCATCAACACCGTATACATGAACGCGCCTAAGAGTATGGCGGGAGCAGGGATCTATGGTACTGCTATGCACTGGGCCTATATCCTGAACCCTACTGAATGGGCGTATACGCCCCAGGGCCGCAACCGGCATTACCGCGGCGGCTCACAGCCGGTGGCCATTATCAACGATGGCGGTTTTGAACATTATAAAGATCATTATCTCAACACCAACATGTCCCTGGAGTATGGCATTACTAAAAACCTTACCCTGAAGGGCCAGTATGCATTTACCAGCAGAGATATTAAGCACAAGATCTTCCGGCATACTTACCGCCTGTACGATGATAACGAGCACCTGGTTACTACCCAGCAATCGCCCAATGAATTAAACGATGATCAGAGCACGGAAGAAACACAGACTTTCATCGCCACCCTTAATTATAATCTCCATCTTGGTCAGCATGATCTCAAAGCGCTGGGAGGTTATAGCCAGGAAAAATCGGTGTATGAAAGCCTGGGTGCAGGCAGAAAGAATTTTCTGAACAACAGCATCTCCGTGATAGATGGCGGCTCTGCAGATAAAACACAATGGTCTACCAGCGGCAGTGCATCAGAATGGGCTATTCAGTCATTCTTCGGAAGACTGAACTATAGTTTTAAAGACCGTTACCTGCTGGAGATGAGCGCCCGCTACGACGGCTCTTCCCGCTTTAAGAATAATCGCTGGGGCTTCTTCCCTTCTTTCTCCGCAGGTTGGCGTTTGTCTGAAGAAGAGTTCCTGCGTTACTCCGGAGTGATCAGCAATCTGAAGCTGCGCGCTTCTTATGGTAAGGTGGGCAATCAGAATGCCACCGGCCTTTATCCCTGGGCCAGCATCATCGGCACAGGAGCCATCTATTTCAATGATAAGGCGCAAACCACTACCTACTATAACAATACGCCCAATCCCGGTCTTACCTGGGAAGAGAAGCTGACAGGCAACATCGGTATAGACGCCGGTTTCCTGGATGATAAATTTACCCTCACTGCAGATGTGTTCCGGGAAAAAACTACCGGTATCCTGCTAACGCCCAGCGTGCCTTCCACCTTTGGTCGCGATGCGCCTATCATGAACCTGGGCCGCATGCAGAACTGGGGATGGGAGATCAGCGCCGGTTACCAGAACAGGGACCGCCTGCTGAAGTATGGCGTACAGGTAAACATCTACGATGCCCGCAACAAGATCCTGGACCTGGGCGGCACCGCCGATATACTGGGCACGAACCCCGTTATGGTAGGCCAGCCCCGCTGGACCTGGTACGGTTATAAAGCAATAGGCCTGTATCAGTCCGATGACGATGTAAAAAGTTCCGCTACCTACAAACCGCAGAACAAACCGGGCGATATCAAATACCAGGACCAGAATGGCGACGGTAAGATCACACCCGAAGACCGCGTAATGTTGGGCGATGCAGATCCTCACATGATGTTTGGCGTAGCCGCTAATTTCAGCTACAAACAGTTTGATCTGAGCCTGCTTGTTCAGGGCGTACTACAAAACAAAACCTATCTCACTGACTACGCCGTAAGGCCCTTCAACTACGGCGGTACCTTTACCCAGGACCTTATGGACTCCTGGACACCCGATAATAAAGATGCCCGCTATCCGCTGATGCGCCAGGACCTGAGCGTGAACTATGAGTTCTCCGACTGGTGGCTGTTCGATTCCCGCTATATGCGTCTCAAGAATCTGCAGCTGGGATACAACGTACCTCAGCACATCCTGCAACGTATAAAGATCGGACAGATCAGGATCTACGCCATGCTGGAAAATGCCTTTACCATCAAGTTCGGCAAGTTTCCCAAGAGCTTCGATCCTGAGATAGACAACTGGCAGCCGGGCGTGAACTTCCCGCAGCTGAAGACATTTACACTGGGCCTTAACCTGAAATTCTGATCAATCATGAAAAGCATTCACATATACATCATACTGGCGATGACCATCGCGCTGAACGCCTGCAGCAAAAATTTCCTGGACAGGGCGCCGCTGGACCAGTACTCAGACGAAACCTACTGGACCAGCGAACAGGATGCCGTAAAGTTCGCCTCCCGCGTTTATGAATTCATGCCCTCGGCAGATTTCTTTGTATGCTATGAAGGTATGAGCGATAACGCATTTTCCAAAACAGCCTCCTGGGGCAATACCCTCCGCAATGCACAGCTCATCGGCAACAGCACATTTGTAGTGACCACCGGCAACCTGGGTGATGAATGGAAATATGACCAGGTGCGCCATTGCTTCGAATTCCTGCAGAACGTGGACAAGGTGCCAGACATGAACGAAGCACTGAAGCAACGCCTCATCGCCGAAGTAAAAGTGGCTTTGGCATACCGCTACTTCATCATGGCGAGCCTCTATCGTGATGTGCCCCTCGTCATGAAAGTGTTCACCGATGTAAAAGAATCAGACGTAGCGCAGGACAAGAAGGCCGCCGTCATTGCCCAGGTATTAAAATGGCTGGATGAAGCGGCGCCAGCGCTGCCCGCCAGCTACACCGGTGACGACAGGGGCCGCTTTACACAAGGTGCTGCGCTATCGTTAAAAGCCAGGGTATTGCTATATAATGGCCAGTATCCGGAAGCTGCAGCTGCTGCCAAAACCGTAATGGACCTACACGTATACAGCCTCTATCCCGACTATTACAACCTGTTCCAGATGGAGGGCGATTACTCGGCAGAAGATGTGATCAGCTACATTCACGTAAAAGAAACAAAGCCTAATGGCCTGCGTGATATCGCCGGGATCAACTCCGTATCCGGCGGCACCTTGTACCTCGATCCGCTGCCTTCACTGGTAGATGACTACGAAAGCGCGAACGGCTATTATCCATACACCAGTGATCCGGCCTATGATGTGCATGCCCCCTGGAAGAACAGGGACCCGCGTTTGGCCGCCACCATTTTCTATCCCGGCAGCATGCTCCCTAACAACAAAGTGTATGATCCTATCAACAATACCCTGGATAAAATAAATGGAGACAAAGCCACCTACACCGGCTATGCTTTTAAGAAAGTTTTCGACAAAACAGACCTGGAAGTACGAGACAACGGTGGTAACGACTGGAAGATCCTGCGCTATGCAGAAGTGCTTTTAACCTATGCAGAAGCAGCGAACGAAGCTACCGGCCCCTCTGCAGAAGTGATCAATGCCCTTAATGAAATAAGAGCACGTGCACATATGCCCGGTGTAAATGAAACCTTTGCGCTCAACAACTGGGTACTGAATCAAACCACCCTGCGTACTTTCATCCGTCATGAGCGCAGAATAGAGCTGGCAGGAGAGGGGCACCGCTATTTTGACATCCTTCGCTGGAAGATAGGCCAGCAGGTATTGAAAGGGCCTATCTATACACTCGACGCTTCACAAGGCCTTTCCGATATTGACAATACCAACGGCAAAACCAATAAATATCCTAAAACAAAGCTGGAAGAACGATATTTCAATAGTGATAAATTCTATGTATGGCCTGTCCCGCAAAGCATCCTGGATCAGGCCCGTAACTTACAGCAGCAGCCAGAGTGGAAGTAACCATGAAAAATAAAAGCACACATATTAAATGAAAAAGAACCGGATCATGACCATGCTGGGCGGCCTGTTGCTGCTTGCATGTATGGCAAAGGCGCAATCGCCTGCCGCACCAAAAGGAACAGACCTGTTTGCATTGCAGCAGCACTTTGTGAACCTGCGCTTTGGGATGTTTATACACTTTAACATCCCCACTTTCATGGAAGACGACTGGGCGGATCCCGACGCATCGCCCGCTATTTTCAACCCGCTAAAGCTGGATTGTAACCAATGGGCACAGGCCGCACAGTCTGCTCATATGTCGTACGGCTGTTTGACCACTAAACACCACAGCGGGTTCTGTATATGGGATACCAAAACAACAGACTACAATGTGATGAACAGTCCCCTGAAAAGAGATGTGGTGAAAGAGTATGTAGACGCCTTCCGCGCCAAAGGCCTGAAAGTAATGCTGTACTATTCCATTCTCGATACACATCATAAGCTGCGGCCGGGATGGATCACGCAAAAGCATGTCGAAATGGTAAAGGCACAGCTGACAGAACTGCTCACAAAATACGGAGAGATCACCGCCCTGATCATAGACGGCTGGGATGCGCCCTGGTCTCGTATATCCTATGACGATGTTCCTTTTGAAGAGGTGTATGGTCTCATCAAATCCCTGCAGCCCAATTGCCTGGTAATGGACCTGAACGCCGCCAAATATCCTGCAGAAGGATTGTTCTATACAGACATCAAGTCTTATGAGCAGGGTGCTGGTCAGCATATCTCTACTGCTACCAATCATCTGCCTGCGCTTTCCTGCCTGCCGATTAACAGCGCCTGGTTCTGGAAGCCCTCTTTCCCTTCGCAAGCGGTAAAAGACCCTGCAAAGTTGGTGGATGATAACATTGTTCCTTTCAACAAGGCTTACTGCAATTTCATCCTTAATGTGGCGCCTAACCGCAATGGCCTGATAGATGATAATGCACTGGCTGCACTGAAAGCCATCGGGCAGCGTTGGCAGGCCCAGGGAGCAATGCCTGTATTACCCGCAGCCGTACAACCCATCATCTCTTCTAACCTGGCTAAACGCAAACCTGCTGCCTCCAGCTGGAGCGATGATATGAACATCATGGATTTTGCCAATGACGATAGCTTCAGGAGCAGCTGGCAGTCTAACCGCGCCGTGAAATCACCCTGGTGGGAAGTAGACCTTGGTAAAGAGCAGGCCTTTAACACCATCACGATTGTGGAAGATAAAGCCCGCATCAAAAAATACAGGCTGGAATACTATGTGGATGGTCAATGGAAGCCATTGATAAGCGGGGAAGAACAGGGCCTGGTAAAAGTGCATCGCTTTAACCGTGTATGGGGTAACCGGGTTAGGATCCTGATAGATTCGTTCAGCGAGCCTCCGGCGATAGCAGAGTTCGGGATATACAATGAGCGCAGATAGGTGGAAATCAGCTCATTTCGGCATGAAGTCCCGATCAAGTCCACCTCATGTCCATATTGAGTTGTCTTTCAGTAGCTTATAACAAGCTTTATTGTAAAGGGCTGACCAAAAGAACATACTATTTTAACAGTCTTCACTAAGTGCTTTATATGTGTTCTCTATGTGTTCACTATGTGTTGACTATGCTCCGGGCACTTTTGTTAAAATAGTATCACTCTCGTTGGTCAGCCCTTTTTTCAGGCTTTTTTCTGGCGGAATGAAAGTCTTTTAATGGCGTTAACCCTGTATGAAGCTGGGATCCATATACACGGTTTCCCAGATGTGACCGTCCAGGTCTTCAAAACCGTGGCTGTACATAAAACCATGGTCCTGTGCTGCTCTCGGGGTAGTAGCACCTGCGGCAACTGCCTTGCTTACCAGCTCATCCACTTCCGCACGGTTCTCTGCAGATAAACAGACGATCACCTGCGCGCTTTTGGAGGTGTCATTGATCTCCTTGTTGGTGAAAGATGTAAAGAAGGGCTCTGTCAGCAGCATTACATAAATGTCTTCGCTGATCACCAGGCTCGCCGCCTTCTCGTCGGTGAACTGCTGGTTGAAACTGTAACCAAGCTTGGTAAAGAAATCCATTGATCGCGGAAGATCTTTTACGGGGAGGTTCACAAAGATTTTAGTAGCCATGTGTTTTTGTTTTTAAAGTGATAGTGCAAACTTAGCGTTGTTCCATTAAAGTGAGGATGTGTGAAAACGACATTAAGAGGGGGTGCTTGCGACAAACTGAAAATTTTGTGACCTCAATAGAATTAAGTAACTTTTTACCGCGACTATAAGAAACCAGTTAACCGCAAAATATAATATGCCAAATGCTCAATGAAATACTCGCCACCGTTTTCCAGGTGTTGGTGGTAGTACTGGTTCCATTCCTGTTCTATGTAGTAAAGTATAAAAAAACAAACGGTTTTTTCAATTATATCGGCCTGAAAGCAACCACCCCCAAGGCGGTCGCCCTCTCATGCTTTGCCCTGCTGGCAGTGCTGGCGGGCACTATAGGCCTGGTAATGCTGAACCATGATATCAAGGAAGCTTTAACAAGCCAGTACGCTGTGGCAGGTAAGCTGAAACAAATGGGGCCGCAACCCTTAAGCATTACTTTACTGCTCATCATTGCGCTGTTCAGAACATCGCTGGCAGAAGAGATCTTTATGAGGGGATTTATTGCCAAAAGGCTCATCACGCGCCTGGGCTTTAAATGGGGCAACCTGCTGCAGGCGCTTTTGTTTGGCCTGTTCCATCTGATCATGATGTTCATGCTCTCCAGGTTAAATGCGTTCTCGCTGCTCTACTCTTTCATTGTACCAGGTGTGGCCGGGTATATCATTGGCTATATTAATGAAAAGGCCGGGAAGGGAAGCATTATACCCGGGTGGATAGCGCACGGTACGGCAAATGTGATCTCTTACTCTTTACTGGCGTTTGTGCTCTGAACGATCTTGCCCCGCGTTGCCGAAATGAAGGCCGCCAGCAATACCAGACCGCTGGTAACGCGGTACACCATCCGCATGCCGCTGATCTGAGCGTTGACAGCAAGTGGATCTGTCAGGTGTTGCTCCGCAAAAGTATTACGGGTAGTATACCACACCGCCGCGCCTAATGCAATGCCTAATACCAGTCCCAGGTTACGAACAAAGGCGATCAGGCTGCTGGCAATGCCACGCATCATCACGGGCGCCGCATTTAAGGCGCTGCTGCTGTTGGGCGACTGGAAAAGGCCGAAGCCCAGGCTGAGCAGCGCACTTCTCCAGATCACATTATGCCAGCTCCAGTCTGCGGCTACAAAGGAAAAGAGAAAATATCCCGTGGCCGTGATGAGCAGCCCCGTACTGGCTAAGAGCCGTGTGCTGATCTTGTTTGAAAGATGGCCGCCTACAGGCGCTGCCACACTTAAGGTAAGTGGTCCGGCCAGCATGATCAGGCCCGCTTCCTGCGGACTGAAATTCAGCAAGAGCTGCAAATAGAACGGGATCACGTAGATATGGGCGCCGCTGGCCACAAAGCCCAGCCATGATGCACTATGGCGGAACTGTAAGGTTTGATGCTGAAAAGGCTCAGCTTTAACATAGGAGCGGGGCATCTTCTTTCCCAGAACAGGAAGAGCAGTAATAACAGCAGCCCGGTGCCAAGGAGGATGATCACCGTCTGGTTCCCCCAGCCAAAATCAGGATCAGCACCGAAGTCGATACCGATCAGCAGGGTGGTAACGCCTATAGCGAATAAGGCGGCGCCGATAAGGTCAAATGCTTGTTCAGGCAGGCGGGGAGAAGACGGTAATACCACTGTCGCCCGCCAGATGGCTATCAGGCCGATAGGAACATTAACATAGAATATACTGGGCCACCCGAAATACTGCAGCAGCAAGCCTCCTGCCACAGGGCCGGTACTGCTGCCTGCCGCTACAATAGTGCCGATCCATCCCAGCGCCTTACCTCTTTCCTGCGGTTCAAAGGCATCCCCTATGATGGCAGGCCCGATGGCAAATATCATGGAAGCGCCTAATCCCTGTACCACACGAAAAGCTACCAGCGACCAGATATCCCAGGCAAGGCCACACAGGAAAGAACCAAGCACAAAAACGGAGAAGCCCGTAATGTAGATGCCTTTCCTGCCCAGCATATCAGAGAGGCGGCCCATGATCAGCAATGTACTCGTAGTCACCAGCAGGTAGCTGAGCACCACCCATTCCGTATTATCGCCTGCATTCAGCTCCTTACGGAGGGTGGGCAATGCGATATTCACTATACTGCCATCCAGTGTTGCCATGAAGGTGCCAAAGGCAACCGTAAATAGTACGGCCCATTTGCCGGGGCCAGCAACAGCTGCAGGGGTGATTGTTTGTGCCATTTGATCCGGTTCTGTAAAGAAGATGAACGCAAAGAGAATGCCTGGATCAAATTACTGTAATTACGCGGCTCCGTAATACAGGATGACCACGCCGGAGTCAAAGGGAATAGTTTTTTTCAGCTTTAAGGTATGCATATCCTGGATGCCGGTGAATAAGGCTTTGCCATCGCCTAACAGTACAGGGTGCACCCACAGCTCATATTCGTCTATCAGGCCTGATTGCATCAGGCTGTTAACCAGTTTGCCGCTGCCATAAATGATGATATCCTTTCCTTCCTGCTTTTTAAGCCGGGATATTTCAGTTTTGAAGTTCCTGTTAACCAGGCGGGAATTATTCCAGCTGGCACGCTCTAATGTCTTCGAGAAAACGATCTTCAGGTGGCTGTTCATCATATCTGCAAACGCGATATGTTCACGGGGAAACGACAGGTTAAACGCCTGGTAAGGCCAGTACCTGGCCATGGCCAGATAGGTCACCCTTCCCAGCAGGATGGTGTCTGTTTTACTGAGCTGCTGACAGGCATGTTCGGCCATCTCTTCATTCCAGTAATTAAAATGCCAGTCCAGCTCACAATTGCGCCCTGCCATGTAGCCGTCTAACGTAACATTCATCGATACTATAACTTTTCTCATATTTATCCTGGCATTAATGGTTATCAAAGATTGCTCCTGTCAGTGCTTCAGCTTTTTGCTTTTTTTGCTTTTTTCTTTTCATCCATTTCTTCCCGGTGAAGGGTGTTCTCGGCTATCCGGGCCCTAACGATCTTTTTTATCAGCACCGGTGGCAAAGGCTGCTCCGGTACAAAGCGGATGGTAGCCGTGGCCGTATCATAGGGGGCCAGCTCCTCTTTCATCTCTTTCATGAGGCTGGTGCTCATTACATAGAAGCCGCAGTGGTGCTTGGCAGCGCCAAATCCAACCAGCATGCCTTTTAACTTAAATGCAGGAATGCCGTAGCTGAGCACTTCCTCGGCTTCCGGGGCCAGGGAGCGGATCTGTTTTCGTAACAGCTCCAGCGCCTTGCGCATGTCGGCTGGTACACTTTGCAGGTAATCGTCTATGGTAGTGATTTTGGTAGCGTTTGTTTTTTGCATAACAGCTTGATTTATGTGGCCTTAGCAATGTTCCCCGGAAGGGGACGGATGTCAATACAAAGGTACCTGCGGCTGAGCAGCTGCATCATGCCTGATCCGGACTTTTAAGGGGGTGGATTATGACATTTTGATCTAGTGAGAGGCTGATTTGAAGTTATAGCCCAAAGCGCTTAAATTTGACGCTGAAACCTGCAACCTGATTCGCACACGTATGAAACACTTGTCTATCTTAATACCAGAAGAAGCTGTACCGGCCAGCATCGTAGATCCCCGGTATATGTTCACCGCAGTTAACCAGTTCCTGGAAGCCCAGGGAGAAGATCCCATGTTTAAAGTACAGCTGGTAGGGCTGTCAAGAGAAGTACGGCTGATCAACGGTATCTTTTCCGTGCATACCGATGCGCTGATAGATGAGGTTAAACATACCGACCTGATACTGATCCCCGCCCTCAGCGGCGATATGCAGCGTGCCCTGGAAATAAACAAACCTTTCATTCCCTGGATCGTTAAGCATTACAGCAAGGGCGCTGAAGTAGCCAGCCTTTGCCTGGGGGCTTTTCTCCTGGCCTCTACGGGCCTGCTGAGTGGAAAGGAATGTTCTACCCACTGGCTGTTCGCTGAACAGTTCAGGAACATGTTCCCCGATGTGGAGCTGGTAGACGGCAGGATCATTTCGGAAGAGCAGGGCATCTACTCCAGCGGAGGCGCCGCCTCTTACTGGAACCTCCTTTTACACCTGGTAGAGAAATACGCCAACCGCGAGATGGCCATCCATGCCGCCAAATTCTTCGCCATAGAAATAGACCGTAAAAGCCAGTCGCCTTTTATCATGTTCAACGGGCAGAAAAAGCATGAAGATGAACCGATTAAAGAAGCGCAGGAGTATATTGAGAAGAACGTAGCCGCCAGGATCTCCGTAGAAGACCTGGCCGTTAAATTTGCCATCGGCAGGCGGCACTTTGTACGGCGCTTCAAGAAAGCAACCAACAATACCCCCCTGGAATACATACAAAGGGTGAAGATAGAAGCTGCCAAGAAATTCCTCGAAACCAGCAGCAAGAATGTGACAGAAGTGATGTACGATGTAGGCTATAATGATACCAAGGCCTTCCGTTCTATCTTCAGGAAGATCACCGGCATGTCGCCGGTAGATTACCGCCACAAATATAACAAGGAAGCTGCCTACGCATAGTTAGCGGTTAAAAAGCAGCTTCAGGTAGAACAGGGGGTGGCCCAGTTTTTTCCGGAGATCCATTTCATTGAACATACAGGACAGCAATTCCTGCAGCTGTTTACTGCGGGCTGCTTTTTTCATGAGCCAGTTGAACAGCCAGGGATATTTGACCAGCCGCTGTAAGCGTGTGCTCATCTGCAGCTCCGGACCCAGTACCCGGTATATATGCGCATCATAGCTGGCCAGCGCAGCGGCAGAATAATCATTGGCGGCAATGGCCTCGGCAGCATGTTGCGCGGCTATACGGCCGGAATAAAGCGCATTGCCGATGCCTTCACCGGTAAAGGGATCGATCAGGTAGGCGGCATCTCCCGTCAGCATATAGCGTTCCCCGTAAAGAGGGCGGCGCTTGCTGCCCAGGGGCAATCCATATCCCAGTATATTGCCCACCAGTTGTGCGTCCTTAAAACGCTCCCGCAGGCCGGGATCTGTTTGTATGGTTTCCAGCAGCAGTTTCTTCAGGTTCACTTTTTTCTTTCTCGCGGTTTTGCTTAACATACCTACGCCCACATTGGCCTGGCCATTAGGCAGGGGAAAGATCCAGAAGTAACCCGGCAGCATATTGCGGAGAAAATGCAGCTCAACAAAATGATCAGGGTGCAGGTCTTTGATGTTTTGATAGTAGGCTCGTATACCGGCTACATAATGTGCAGGTTCCATGTTAAACCCGGCCACTTCCTTTGTAAAGCCTGAATAGGCGCCATTGGCAGCGATCACCAGCTGTGTCTTCACCTGGAAATCGCCCCGTTCGTTAGACAGCAGGTAGCCATCCGGCTGCAGCTCGTGACGGCTGATATCCGTTCCTTCAAACAGCTGGATAGCAGGACAGCGTCGCAGTTCTTCCACCAGGAAATTATCAAAATCAATACGCTTACATACAAATCCATGTGGCTCGCTGGATTGTTTACGGTAGTGCAGCTGGTAGGGCACATCAAGCCCTATAGCGTTAGGCGCTATAAAACGTACGCCCCAGCTGTCCGTCTTGAACAGGGCCTGCTGCAGCCGTTCCCCAATCCCTTTGTCGATACGCGATAATACCGTCAGCACTTTACCGCTGAGGCCATCACCACACACCTTATCACGGGGAAAAATGGCTTTGTCCACAATAACGCAGGGAATACCCATGTAGGCCAGCTGCAGGGCGGTTGTAGCGCCTGCAGGCCCTGCACCAATAATGCAAACCTTGGTTGCTATCATGCACTAGGAGTTAAGGTTTGAGGTTTGAGGTTCGTTAGAGGTTAAAAGTTCAAAATGTGCTTTAGGACTGTTTCAAGTGCCAGGCACAAATAGTTGAGTTGGATCTGTCACCTGCAACGAACTTCAAACCTCAAACCTCAAACATTCTTATTTCATAAACTGTTTTACAACCCTGTTCTTTCCCATCGTAAAGGCAAAGTCAAAGAGGAAAGGCATTTTGGCAAGCGATTTCAGAATAGTTGCTTTTTTCTTCATTTCTGCCCCCACAGCTTTGTATAGTTGTTGCTCATATGGCTTCAGATACGCCGCGCTGAAGTCGCGGGCGGCAAAGCAGCGGACCACCTGTTCTGCCGCCAGCTTGCCGCTTAATACAGCATTGCCGATGCCATCCCCGCTAACGGGGTCTATCAGGCAGGCGGCATCGCCGGTGAGCAGGAAATGATCGCCGCTCATGGTCACCCACCTGGAGCCCAGCGGCAGGCCGCAACCCTGTAATGTTCCGGCTGGCCTGGCATCTTTGAATTTCCTGCGCAGGATGTCTGACCGCTCAATGAAATCGTAAAAGCCCTTCTTTACGTTCATGTTCTTTTGTACAACATCGTCAGACAGTATGCCCATGCCAACATTGGCAAGGCCTCCTTTTATGGGAAATACCCAGAAGTATCCGGGCAGGTATTTTTTATCGAAGTATATTTCCGTGCAATCATCTTCCAGCGCTGCTATACCGGTATAATAGGCCCTTACGGCGGCTACGTGGTGTTTCCTGTTCATCAGGGTACTGGTCAGCTTTTTAGCGCTGAGGCCATTGGCGCCGTCGGCGCCTATCAGCATGGTACATTCAAAACGCTGCCGGCTGTTCCGGATGCTTACAGAAAAGCCCTGTTCCGTCTTGGTAATATCATTTACCTCGGTGCTTTCCAGTACGTCAAAATCAGTTTGCTCCTTTACCAGGGTAAAAAGAAGATTGTCAAAGCTCATCCTGGTAGCAGTATATGCTTCCAGACTCCAGGAGAAGTTCAGCACCTTGCCGTTAAAATAGCAGACTGTTCTTTTGGTAGGCAGTTTTTCAGTGAAGAGGGAGAGCGCAGTTGTAAAACCGGGGTCAATGGAGTGAAGGGATTTGATAGCCCGGCCTGGTATGGCATCGCCGCAAACCTTGTCCCGGGGGAAAGTATGTTTGTCAAGAACAGCAACCCGCAAACCTGCATTTCGTAAGGTCAGTGCACATGCACTGCCCGCTGGTCCACCACCCACAATAATGACATCATAACGTTTGGGGTCGTTCTGCCGTTCCATATCAGTTGACATAAATGTATACTAAAGATACCGGATTTATTTCGAACATTTTGTGCTATAATTGCATAGCTACCTTCGCCACTTATTCCATCATCATCAGCAGCACAGCGTATGAAAAGAACAGCTTTGCTCTTTAGCCTGATCCACGTTATTGCAACAGGCGCTTTTGCACAGTACAGCGCATCCATCACCAACAGCATGCTGCCCGTACTGGACGCACACTATCAACCGGAATACACCTTCGATAAACCCATAGATGCGGCTGCCTGGGCTGCACAGGAAGCCGGCCTGCACAGCGCCTTCGGCTCAACAGACCGTTTATACTTCAGAACGGAAGTGCCCGCGCAACATACAGGTACTTCCTGGGAAGCCACTGCCTGGAAAGGAGAGCGGCTGAACAGGCAGCTACTGGTATGGTCGCCGGATACCTTACAGCAGGTACGTTTTACCATCAATGACCTGGTAAATGCCAATGGCGATACGATCAGCAGCCAGCAGACAAAGCTGCAGATGGTCCGCTATGTAGTCTCTAACTATCCGTATGGGGCCAAAAATGCGGTATGCGGGGAGGCGCCCTATAAAGAAGGCTATCTCATGCCCGACCGCTTTGAGGCATTTGACCGCTTTGACCTGCCCGGCCGCACGGTAAGGCCGGTGTGGCTGTCGTTGGATATCCCTGCAAATGCAGCACCCGGTACTTACACCGGAACCCTGCTGGTCAACACAGCCGGTGATACAGACACCCTGCATATGAAAGTGAAAGTACAGCAACAGGTATTGCCCCCTCCGCACGACTGGCAGTACCGGCTGGATCTGTGGCAGAACCCCTGGGCAGTGGCCTGGTATAATCATCTTACGCCCTGGAGCCCTGAGCATAAAGCACTGTTGAAACACCACCTGCAATTATATGCAGATGCGGGTGGTAAATACATTACTACCTATGGCGTGCATTCTCCCTGGGCAGACAATTCCTACATGATAGAAGGCGGCATGATAGAATGGGTCAAAGAAAAGAACGGCGCCTGGAAATTTGACTATACCATCTTCGACGAATATGTACAGATGGCGATGGACCTTGGTATTGATAAAGCCATCACACTCTATACCCCCCTTCCCTGGGGTAACCGTTTTCGTTATATGGATGCCGCTACCGGTAACTATGTGTATGAAACCTGGTCGCCTGGAACAGATACCTACACTGCCCGCTGGCATACTTTCCTCACAGACTTCAAAGCGCATCTTGAACAGAAAGGATGGTTCAAAAAGACCTACCTGGGCATCAATGAAAATGAGATGGCGCAAACACTGGCTGCCATTAAAGTAATGAAGGCGCATTCCCAGGAATGGCGCATTACCTACGCAGGTAACTGGCACAAGGAATTAGATACATTGCTCGATGATTATTGTTACCTCTACGGCAACGAACCAACAAAAGAAGAACTGCAGCAGCGTATTGCCAGGGGTGGTACCTCCACCTTCTATGTATGCTGCAACCCCGCCAAGCCTAACAACTTTGTGTTCTCTCCCCCTGTAGAAGGCACCTGGATAAGTTGGTATGCCGCTGCCTGCGGCTATGACGGATTTCTCCGCTGGGCCTATGATGCATGGCCCGAAGATCCTGTGCGGGATGCCCGCCATGGCTCCTGGCCGGCTGGCGACTGCTACCTGGTATACCCGGGTGGTAACAGCTGCATTCGTTTTGAAAAAATGAGGAACGGTATCGCCGACTACGAGAAAATTCGTATATTAAAAGCACAAGCAGCTGTATCAGCCAATAAAGCAGCCAGGAAACTTTGGCAATCTTTAGAACAGCACTTAAAAACATTTACACAAGAGCACAATTTTGATGAGCAAAAGATCACGGCTGATGTTGAAAAGGGAAGACAACTGGTAGCTGCACTGAGCGATGCATTGATCCCCTAAAACCTACCATATGATAAAGCATGTTGCACTTCTGCTACTGCTCACAGGCAGTATGAGCGTATTTTCCATGAGCCATGAAAAACCAGGTAAAGTGGTTTGCAACGAGTATGAGGACTACGTGCTGACCGATGTGTTAACGCCTGCTGGTCCTGTACCTGCTGCATTGGACCCTAACGGTGTGTACCCGTATATCAGTTATGTAGAAACATCCAACCGGCCGGTGGTAAAGAAATATCAGCTGGTAGTGCTGGAGAATGACCTCGTGAAAGCTGTCATATGTCCGGATCTTGGCGGTAAGGTGCTTTCACTGGTACATAAACCCTCCGGGAAAGAGGTACTGTATGCGCCCGATGTGATCCGCTACACGCGCATCCTTCCGCGTTTCTATTTTGTAGCCGGCGGTATTGAAGTAAGCTTTCCCATTTCGCACTCCCCTTCGCAAAACGAACAGGTATCCTACCGGGTAGACAGGATGCAGGATCGCACCTATGTTACCTGCGGAGAAAGAGAGCTGCGCTTCGGCATGCAATGGTCGGTAGAATATTCACTGGGGCCGGATGATCCTTTCCTCACGGAGCGCGTAAAGTTTTATAATCCCGGTAAAAACGCTTACCCCTGGATGAGCTGGTCAAATGCAGCATTGCCTTCGGCGCCTGATACCCGGTATAGTTTTCCCAAAGGCAAGGTGCTGGTGCACGCTTCCAGCATGGATACGATCGATTGGGCAAGCCGGGGGCCCCGTACGGAAAGCAATATCAGGGAGATGACAGGTTACTTCTGGAAAACAAAAGACGTCAATGCTTTCGGCGCCTATACGCCTTCGCTGGGTGTTGGGCTGTATCATATTGCAGACAACAGCGCGCCGGGTATTAAGCTATGGAGCTACGGAGTGGGCGAAGACAGTGCCTGGTCTACTTTAAGTACTGCCCGTCATCAGTCTTACATAGAGCTGCAGGGAGGCCCGGCCGGCGATCAGTCTGTTAAACAGGAGCTGGCGTCCAAAGCCACTCATTCACATACAGAGTATTGGATACCTTCAGATAAAGAGCTGGATATTTATGCACTGCAGCTGCCGCATAGCGAGCTGCGGCCTGTAAGCGCCATTCCTTTATTTGATTGGGCTGGCAGGAGGGAAACAGATATATGGAGATCCCTGCGGAAATCTTATGAGAACAGATCCTCCATGCCTGCGCCACCCCGTATAGACGAATGCATCTGGGCGCCCTCCGGTATGGAAGACCTGGACGGTCCTTTCCGTTCGGCCATTGGCGCCTCTAACGGTGAAGAGCATGCGCTGTGGGAGTTCTACTATGGCGCCTGGCTGGTGGGCAGGGGTAGAAATGAGGATGCTGTAAAAGCTTTGAATGCCAGCAAAGCAGGCGTAGCCAAAGTGTTGCTGGCCAGGTTGCTGAAACAGCAAAACAATATGCAGGGCGCCCGGGAAGCCTTTAATGCGATTAGCGAAAGATGGCTGCAGCTGCACCCGCAGGTAGTAGTGGAAAGAGATAAGGTATTGCGCAGCTTGGGCGCTCAGACAATACCGGAGCGGGAAGCCTGGCTGGCCCAGGTGGCTGCGCTCCCGGATGAATGGCTGGTAGAACGGCGGGTGCAGCTGCTTATCGATAAAGGAGAGCTGCAGCAGGCAAAAGCATTGTTGTTGTCAACACCTTTCCAGAAGGTCCATCAAACCTATACCCGTACCGGTTTATGGATGCAGTTATGTGAGCAGCTGAGAGAACCCTGTACGCCTGTTCCCCGGCAGCTGGGAGAAGACCGGCTTGCGAGGTTTGGCGCTTACAGGGAATATGAGTAGATTGTGAGATAAGCCGTCGTTATGAGATCTATTCTCTACTGTTGCCTGTTGGGTAGTTGCCTGCTGACTACCCGCTGTAATACTGTACCTGGTACCAGCATCCCTTACCCCACGCCGCTGCCTGATTCTGTTGCCTTGCCTTTTTTACCGGGCATCGTTTCAAGGGATTCGCTGGATTTCAATGCCGCGTTTTCGCCGGATGGTAAGGCGTTCTACTTTGGCCGCTCCTTTAAAGGCGCTTGGCAGATCCTCGTCACAAGATATGATGGCAAACAATGGACTACACCGCAAGTAGCTCCCTTCTCTGAAAATAATTACTCACAGGCCGATCCCTTTTTCGGACCGGACGGTACTTTGTATTACATCTCCAACCGTCCCAGGGATGCAGCAGACACTATTCCGGATTATGATATCTGGTTTGTTCGCCCCCTGGAAGAAAGTAAATGGTCAGACCCGGAGAACCTGCGGGCCGTTAACTCAGACAGTACAGAGTATTATGTATCATTAGCTGATAACGGCAACATCTATTTTGCTTCCAACAGGGCAGGAGGCCTGGGTGATCATGATATTTATGTAAGCAATCTGGTACAGGGCCATTATACAGCGCCTGAAAATCTTGGACCGGCTGTTAACTCTCCTGCAATGGAACATGACCCCTGCATCTCTAAAGATGATCGCCTGCTTTATTTTACCTCCGTTGAAAGAAAAGACAGCCACGGCTCTGCCGATATCTATTATACCCGTAAAGACGGCAACCAGCAATGGGCGCCTGCCAGGAATGCAGGCCCGCGCGTAAATACCGATACTTATGAATATTGTTCTTACCTGACGCCAGACGGAAGGTATCTTTTCTTCAGTAGTAATTTTGATGTAAAGTGGATTGATACACGCTATCTGCCAAAATGAAACGTTACTAACAATATAACCGCTTATGGAAAACAAACCTGCTATTCGTAAAAACATTGCTACCTACCTGGTCATTACTATTATTCTATGCCTGCCCGTATACTACATGTGTGTACGTTTGGGTAATATCTCCGCCGGTTACCCGCCGGTGAACTATACTATCATGATCATGTGGTGCCCGGCGCTGGCAACGCTCCTTACCTGTCTGTTAAGAGGTATACCGCTTTCTTCGCTGGGTTGGAAATGGGGCCGGAACAAATACCAGCTCTGGTCTTATGCCATCCCGTTTTTATACGCCCTGGCCGCCTATCTCGCTGTATGGATCAGTGGTAAAGGCGGCTTTTATAATAAGGAATTTGTAGGGAAGATCGCCAAAGGATTGGGCTGGAACCTGCCTGATGGGGTAGTGATCATTTTGTTTGTATTACTCGCAGGCACTTTCGGTATGGTTCGCTCTATGGCTTCTGCTTTAGGCGAAGAGATAGGCTGGCGCGGTTTTCTTACGCCGCAGCTGGCAAAGATCAGCTCTTACACCGCCACTTCCCTGTGGATGGGTTTGATCTGGTCGCTATATCACTATCCGCTGCTGCTGGGCTCTAACTATAACACGGGCGGTTCCAAATTGTATGCGCTTATCTGCTTCACCGTGATGGTGTTCGCAAGCTGTTTTGTGTATACCTGGATGCGCCTGAAATCGGGCAGCCTGTGGACCGGTACCTTGCTTCATGCCAGTCACAACCTGTTCATCCAGATGGTATTCACACCTATAACCGTAGATACAGGAAACACCATGAAGTATATTGACGAATTCGGGATCGCTTTACCCATTGTTTCTGTAGTGGTAGGATTTATCTTCTGGACAAAAAGAAAAGAGTTACCGGTACAGGAAAATGTTCAGTATGCTCATTTAGAAAAAGTAGTTTAATTCATCACTGTATAGTACCCGCTAAAATGAAAAATGTAGCCTTATCCTTTTTATTTGTGCTCATAGCACATACAGGTTTTACACAACAGTCAACAGAGGGGATTCCCACTTCCACCATGTCGGCAGAGAAGCTGAATGCCGATAAGATCCAGGCATTGGCCGCTGAAATTGAAAAAGGTACTTATCCCAACATTCACAGCCTGCTGATCAGCCGTAACAACAAACTGGTATATGAAAATTACTGGCCGGGCAAAGATGAGCTTTGGGGTAATTCCATCGGCGTAGTGCCGCATAGCAGGGATAGCCTGCACGATCTGAGGAGTGTTTCCAAAAGCATCGTATCCGCCTGTGTGGGCATCGCCATACAGCAAGGTAAGATCAAAAGTGTGCACCAGAAGGTACTCGATTTCTTCCCGCAGTATGCTGCACAGGATACTGGTCTCAAATCTAAGCTGACGGTTGAACACCTGTTGACCATGAGCTCGGGCCTTGTATGGAATGAAGATGTGCCTTATGACAACCCGGAGAACAGCGAAATACGGATGGTCCAAAGCCCTGACCCGGTGGGCTTTGTCCTTACTCAACCCATGGAAGCGCCACCCGGAAAGGTATGGAAATACAACGGTGGCACTACACAGCTGCTGGCCGCTATCCTGGAACGCACCACCGGCAAAAAGGTAGACCAGTTCGCAAAGGAATATTTATTCGCACCATTGGGCATTACGCAATTTGCATGGACGAAGTACCCGGGCACTGATATGCCAGCTGCCGCTTCAGGACTGCGCCTCCGCTCAAGAGACATGCTGAAGTTCGGCCTGCTGTACAACAATGAGGGACGCTGGAACAGCAAGCAGGTGGTTCCTGCCTCCTGGGTAAAAGTATCCATGGAAGACCATGTACCGCTCCAGGGACACGGCAAAGGAGCCTACGGCTACCAGTTCTGGATCTGGTATGATAAGATTGGCGATAAAGAGATCAGGGTGGTGAACTGCGTGGGCAATGGCGACCAGCGCATCATCTTTGACAAGGAGCACAAGCTGGTAGTGGTGATCACCGCCGGGAACTATAATAAATGGGACATTAAAAAGAACTCTGCCGCCATCATGCGTGAGTATGTTGGTCCGGCGCTTGAAAAGTAAGCGATCAGTTAAAAGACTCCCTGTACTCCGAAGGAGAAAGGTTTGTTTTGCTCCTGAATAGCTTGTTAAACGACTGCGGATATTCAAAGCCCAGCTGATAGGCGATTTCGCTCACCGACAGGTTGGTGGTGGTCAGGATCTCTTTGGCTTTTTCAATCAGTTTGTTTTGAATATGCTGTTTGGTACCAAGCCCGGTGTAAGCACGGAGCATATCACTCAGGTAATTGGGAGATAGATTGAGCTGCGCGGCTACATACTGTACAGAAGGAGGGCCTGTTTGGGACATTTCTTCGTTATTTAAATAATTGCTAAGCAGGGTCTCCAGCCTTATCAGCAGATCGTTGTTGCTGCTTTTACGGGTAATGAATTGCCGGTGATAAAAACGGTTGCAATAGGTGAGTAGCAGGTCGATCTGGGAAACCACCACATCCTGCGTAAATGTGTCTATAGCCGCCTTGATCTCCCGGTCAATATTGATCATTGTTTCCTGGATCAGCTGTTCTTCGCTCTCTGATAAATGCAGCGCCTCATTTACAGCGTAGGAGAAGAAACCGTACTCTTTTATTTTACCTGACAGCGGATATGCCCGCAGGAAATCAGGGTGGACAACCAGCATATGGCCGTCCGGTGCAGCCCCGTCGTCCTTGTCCACCCTGAGTACCTGGTGAGGGGCAATAAAGGTCATCATGCCTTCGTCAAAATCATAGTACTGTTGTCCGTACTTCAGTTTCCCCTGGTAATTCTTTTTCAACGAAATCATGTAGAAGTCATACGTGTAGGCCTGTTCGAGGATTATTGGTCCTACGGTAGAAAAGTCGACAACGCTTACCAGCGGATGTACCGGCTTTTTCAGGCCCATCAGCTTGTGTAATGCCGATATGGATGTAATGTGGTGTGGCGTTTGCATGTGCTTTTCCGTTTTTCAGGCCTCCGCGTAAAATTAGTCATTATACTGCATTCCTGCCGCGTTATAACGGTCGCCCGTGATCGTGCCCAGGGGAATGATGCTTTCCAGCCTGTCCAGGTCATTTTGAGAGAGCCGGATGGTGGTAGCGGCAATGTTCTGTTCAAGGTACTTTATTCGTTTGGTGCCCGGGATGGGAACGCTGCCTTTTGCAATGGTCCAGGCCAGGGCCAGCTGCGTGCTGCTGATGCCCATTTCAGCAGACATGCTTTCGATCTCGTTCAACAGCTCGATATTTTTCTGAAACTGCACGCCCTGGTATTTGGGTAGCTCTCTTCTGAAATCATCTGCAGGAAAATCTTCCGGTTTTTTAAACTGACCGGAGAGAAAACCCCTGCCTAGCGGAGAGTAAGCCACCAGTCCGATACCCAGTTCTTCCAATGTATGATGAATGCCAGCTTCTTCTACGCTGCGCTCAAATAGCGAATATTCCATTTGTACCGCCGTCAGCGGATGTATGGCATGCGCTCTGCGGATGGTAGTGGAGGATACTTCTGAAAGACCGATATACTTTACTTTTCCTTCTTTTACCAGGGCGGCCATCGCTTCCACAGTTTCTTCTATGGGTGTGCTTTTATCCAGGCGATGCAGGTAGTACAGGTCAATATGATCTGTGCCGAGATTTTTAAGTGAGCGTTCTGCTGATTTCTTTACATAGTCTTTTTTGCCGTTGATTGACCAGGTTAATTGCGCCGCATCATCGATCTCCCAGCCAAATTTAGTAGCGATAATGTACTTGTCCCGGTTCCCCTTTATTGCCCTGCCAATTAATTGTTCATTCAGGAAAGGGCCATACATGTCTGCCGTATCTAAAAAATTGCCGCCTGACTCCAGTGAACGGTGAATAGTAGCAATAGCTTCCGCTTCATTGGCCGGACCATACATGTCGTTTCCATTAAGGGTGGTCATTCCCATACAGCCCAGGCCAATGGCAGGTACGGTAAGGCCCTGGCTTCCCAGCCTTATTTGCTTGATCTGTGTCATTATATCTTTGAATTTTAGAACAATGCAAAATTGCTGTACCAGGGCGACACGCAATTATCCGCTTTACTGTATTGCTAATCCAGATCCCTGATTTTGCCGGGAGAGGAGCCAGAACAAAATGCAGGAGGCGGGTGTTAAATAGCAAACAATATTTATGGGAACCGCCAAAAGCAACTTTTTTTACCTGGCTGTCCTGCTGATCATACTTTGTTCCTGCGGCGGATCACAAGCCCCTCATGTCAACGCCACAGATACTACTACTGCTGGTAAAGATACCATTGTGGTCGATGCTGCAGAAGTATTGGAAAACCCTGTATTAACCCGGGAGCAGCAGCAGGCCCTTACACCACAGAAAGTACTGGACCTGCTGAAAGAAGGTAACGATGATTTTGTAAACGACCGGCTCACCATCCGTAACAGCTCTGAGCGTATCCGTAAAGCCGCCCTGGGCCAGTACCCTAAAGCCGTGATTCTCTCCTGTGTAGACTCCCGCGTGCCCGTGGAGGATGTTTTTCATCGTGGTATAGGAGACATTTTTGTTGGCAGAGTAGCAGGGAATGTAGTGAATCCCGATATGCTGGGCAGCATGGAGTTCGGTTGTAAGGTGTCCGGTGCAAAGCTGATCCTGGTGTTGGGCCATGAACATTGCGGCGCTATTAAATCCGCCATTGACGATGTCAAGCTGGGAAATATCAGTGCTTTACTGGCCAGGATCAGGCCTGCGGTCACCAGCCTGTCCTTTAACGGCGACAAAAGCTCGAAGAATGATGCTTTCGTGCATGCGGTATGCGAACAGAATGTGAAGCTGACGGTAGAGAATATCCGAAAGAACAGTCCTATCCTGGCAGAGATGGAAAAGAAGAATGAAATTATGATCATCGGAGGAGTATATGATATGAACAGCGGAAAAGTAGCTTTTTTCTAAGATCTGCGTAGCTAAAATGAACAACCTTTTGTAGTGGTCATATTCAAAAATAAACTTAAATTAGGAGTGGAATATTAAGAAATCCAGTAACATAACCTGTAAGTGATGCGGATTTTTTACACCTAAAACCCAAAACAGATCGCTTAACATGCATATGAGTTTGCGGCAGGTGCTTATTTCCCTCAATGCAGCCGGTGATGGTTTTAAAAAAGTAATCACCCCCCTGAAAAGCAAGCTGGTATCGGTTGTCCGGCAACTGCGAAGGATCGGGATCGAAGGCACAGAGGACGAAGTGCTTGTATCCAATATAATCATGACGAACACGCTTTCACTGGCTATCGGTGCTGCCATGCTGGTCATCGCCCCGGTAGTGTACGCCCTCACAGGAAAGCTGTCTATACTTATTGCCATTATTGTGGAACTGGCGATCAACGCCTCGGTGCTGCTGATCAACCATTACAGGCAGCGCGTAGCGGCAAGCCTTACCCTGTACTTTCTGCAATGCGTGGCTATCTCTTACTATTGTTTGTTGTTTGGCGGCATCATCCAATTACAGTTCATGGTCACTTTCCTCATCTCTATTATCTGCCTGATATTCGCAGACAAAAGACTGAGAAAGCTCTGCTTCTTCGCCGCCGGTCTTACCCTGGCCTTTGTGCAGGTGGGATACTATTTCAATTTCGTAGCGCACATCCCGGTAGACCGCCAGGCAGGCTTCACTATCCAATCCATGGCCATTGCCGGTGTGCTTTTTATCATTTCTGTTGTGAGCCAGCCATACATACGCTCCAACGATCTGAAGTATGAGCTGATCAAGACCAATAATTTCAAACGCGTTTTCGTTGCTGAAGTAACCCACGAGCTGCGTACCCCGCTGAACACGGTGTATATGTGCGCGCAGATGATCAAGCGCGACATCAAGCTGAACGGACAACTGAAGATCATTGAGCCCTTGATAGATCAGCAGCTGTATGCCTGCGAGAATGCCCGCGGCATTATCAACAACGTGCTGGACCTGGCCCAGATAGAAGCCGGTAAAATGTTTACACTGGAAGAAGCAGCCGGGAAACCACAGGACTTCTTCGAGCGCCTGATAGACGGCAACCGCTTCGTGGCAAAGATCAAAGGCATCAAATTGAACCTGCAGATAGCTGATATGCCGGATGTGATCCTGACCGACTGGCAGCAGCTGCAACAGATAGGGACCAACCTGCTCACCAATGCGATCAAATATTCCCATAAGGGCAGCACGGTATATGTAGATGTAAATGGCAACAATGATGAATGGACGATAGTTGTAAGGAACCAGGGTAGCATCAGCGCAGATAAGCTGCCGCATATCTTTGATCCTTTTGTACGCGACTATGGAAGCTCCGGTAAAGAAGGCCGCGGACTAGGCCTCTACATTGTACGGAATAAAGTGACCGCCATGGGGGGCGCTATTGATGTGAGCAGCTGCGAGGATACTACTGTCTTCACCGTATGCCTGCCGCTGACGCAGGGACGGACGGAAGATATTCCGCAGGAAGAAGCTGACATCTATAACCTGTCTAATGTCGACATCCTGATAGCAGAAGATAATGCCATGAATGCCCTGCTGCTGGCAAGATTCCTTTCCAAGAACGAGTGCCGCGCCACCGTCACCGGTAACGGGCAGGAACTATTGGATAAGCTGGAAGAATATGCCACCACAGCGCACCTCCCCGATGTTATCATCCTCGACCAACAGATGCCCGTTATGAGTGGCATGGAGGCATTGATACGATTAAAGGCCGATACCCGTTTTAAAAATATCCCCGTAGTATTCACCACCGGCGAAGGGCTGGAACCGCAGCTGGAAGTCAAAGCCGCAGGAGCGGCAGAAGTTATTGTCAAGCCGATCAACGAAATGCAGCTGCTGAACGTGCTTGGCAAACACGTAAGGCACAGCAGTGAAATACTACGGGAATAACAGACCCCACTATACCGCCTTCAATATGGCCGGTTCTGGCAATTGTGTTTCCTCCCATATGGAATTAACCCGTTTGTAGCGCTGGGTATGTACCTGCCACATCCAACTGGCTTGCACACATCTTTCAATGCAGTCAAGATGCTGGTTGATCCCGGAGGTCTCCACAGGGAACGCAGCATAAAGACCCTTCACCTGTTTCCGGATACCGCTCAGCAGGTCAAAGTATTCCCTGAGAATATCCTTCACCATCGTTGCCGCATGATAGATTACTTCTGTAAGCTGCCAGGAGGGCTCGTTCAGTGCAATGGCCGCCAGCAGATTGGCATCAGCGCCGTTGTCGATCACTTCTTTTTCAAAAGAGAAAAGGTCGTTAGACAGGCAGCCAAATGCGGCGATCAGCCAGTGAAGGCGTTGCAGCGAGGGCGTAAGACCCGCGTCATTCAGCCAGCCCCAATCCAGGAAATTGGCCTCTGCATACTCCAGTAACAGCACAATATGCGGCATACCGCTGGTATGGTAACGCATATCCACATACTGCGTAATATTCGGCACATAGCCCAATGCGGAAGTATTGCAGTTACGATGCGTAACTTCGAGATGATAGTTATACAGGCGAAGAAACTCCGAGAACCATGCTTTGGGAGAACTATCACGTATCTCAGCCAGCATTTTGGCGTTAGCCCGTTCAATTGGCTGAGCACCGGCAATCAGATCCATATTTTCGTTCAGGTGAGACATGCGTTCAATAACAGCGGCGGCAGCCCCTTGTTGTGCTTCGCTGAGAGACTTGAACAGGTCCCGGCCGTAGGTGTCGTTCAGGTAATAGTCAATAGCGTTGTTTTTGGTCATTACCAGCATGCGTTCGTAGCTGGCCGTTGGATACAGGAAAAGCTGGCAGGTAATATAATGCTGCGCGTTATCCAGCCAGATGCCATGCTCTATACAAAACTGCCGGGCCGACTGTATGATCGCTTTACTGGCAGGATGCGGCTGAAAGGGCTGGCAGTAATCATTCAACGGATTACGGCGGTCGTCGATCAGCCGGATAATGGAGCTGGTAAACCCTACTTTCTGAAGCAATTGGTAGTCGTGCTGCAGCTTTTTCAAGGGACGAGGAAGGCCTCTTAAGGTCTTGATGGTCATAAAACATTGATTTTAGGTTAATAATGTATAGGTTAATCTATCGTTAACCATATAAAAATTACACCTAAAATCGTCATGCCCGGTCGGCTGCAGGCGGATTGCAGTAAAAACCAGGAAAAACTGCTCAGATCAGTCCCTGTTCTATGGCCTTTCTTATCAGTCCGGCGGTGTTTTTTACGCCCAGTTTCTGCAATATACGGTTACGGTGATTTTCCACTGTATGCAGACTGATGCAAAGCTTTTCCGCTATTTCCGGATTGGTATGCTCGTCTGCTATGAGCCGTAGTATTTCTACTTCCCGCCGGGTGATCACATTGGCGTTGCTGTTGGTAAAGAGATTTTTGTTGAGCGCTGTCCGGAGCCTTTCATGGATCACTTCTTCTCCCTCATACACTTTCCGGATAGCGGCAATCAGCGCTGCAGGTTCCACATCTTTCAGCAGGTAACCGCTACAGCCCTGCCGCATCATTTTCTTTACCTGTGGCAGTATTTCAATATTGGTGAGCGCAATGATCTTTACCCCGGGATATCGCTTGCTGATAATGCCAGCCAGCTCAATTCCGTTCCTGTCTGGCATCTGTATATCGAGGAGGAGCACATCCGGTTGATGTTGCGAGAGTGCATTTAACAGACTGGTGCCGTCCAGGTGAGCCCCGGTTACCTGCATGTCTGGGTCAACAGCGATGATTTTCTGCAGCCCGTTAAGGATCAGGGCATGATCATCGGCAATAGCAATATGGATCATAGTATGGCGATGTTTTCTTTTGGCAGGCTTATTTCAAGATAGATCCCGGTACCGCCGCCCGCCAGGTTCCGGATGATCATTTGACCGTTGATGACCTTCAGTCGTTCTTCAATGCTTTTGAGCCCCATCCCTCCCTTGGCATTCCGGATGTTGTCGGGCATGCCGATGCCGTTGTCTTCTATACTGAGGTCAAATAGCTCATCGCCGAAGCCCATCTGTACGATCGCTTCAGTGGCGGCGGCATGCTTCAGTATGTTGTGCACCAGTTCCTGTACCACGCGATAGATGGCCAGTTCCATATGAGTATCAAATGCACGTAAAGGGCCGGTGGTTTGGAAATGAATATCAGTTCCGCTGTTGCGTGCTACGGTTCTGCAAAAATGGCCCACTGCTTCTACCAGCCCTTCCTGCAGTAATATCTCTGGCATCATATTGTGGGCGGTTTTTCTCAGCTCTGCAGCCGCTTCTGAAAGCAGTTGCAGTCCATCTGTAAAGTCAGCTTTGTTATGCAGATGACAGGTGGTCTTTACCAGCTCAAAGTTCATTTTAGCCGCTGCCAGCAATCCGCCTATGCCGTCATGCAGCTCCCGCGCAATACGGGCTCTTTCCTTTTCTGCGCCGTTGATGGTGGCATTCAGGCTGGCAATCTCTATTTTCTGCTGGAAGTTATTGATCGCTTCCTGTTGCAGGCGTTGTTTATGGCAGTTATTACGCTGCCACAAAGCAAAGAGAATAATGAGGAATACAGTAAGAATGGAAATACCGCCTATCCAGAAATTCTTTTTTCGTGCCTTATTCTCACCTTCGGTGATGATCAGCTTTTGTTCTGCCAGCGTACGGTCTTTTTCTGCTACACGGAATTTTATTTGCAGGCGGTTCATCAGGTCCAGTTTGTCTTTTTTCATCAGGCTGTCGTGCATCGCGGTGTAAGTGTTCATATAGAACAGCGCCTTATCGCACCTGCCCAGTTTTTCGTAAGCGCCCGCAGCTATTTTGTAGGCTTCTATTACTTCCTTGCTCAGCACCTCATGCTGGCCAATGTCATAAAAGGCCGCTTCAAATGCGGTAATGCTGTTCGTATAGGCCTGTTGAAGATACCAGGCTTTAGAGAGGTACAGGTTAGCTAGCAGCAGGTAGCGAGGGTTGCCTGCCAGCTTCTGTTTTAATGTCAGTGTTTGACGGATATATTGAATAGCTTCCCGGGTCTTACGTTCAGCCAGGTAGGTTTCTGCAATATTCAGATAGGTGGCAGCTTCCCATGTAGCATTGGAGGTGCCGATGCGCCGGCGTTCTTGCAGAAAGGTATGATAGTAATAGCGGGAAGAATCATATTTACCCGTACAGAAGTAATATGCACCCTGTAGCAGATAGCTGGTATAAGCCTGTACAGAACTATCCCTTAGCCGTGTTTCGGCGATTTTTGTTTTGTCAATAAAGAACCTGGTCGCGTCTATATTCCCTTCATTAATATCCCAGTTGCTGTTCAGCCAGAAGAGCGCCAGCTGGCTGTATACCGATACTGCATACTCAGGATCCGTAATTGCGCCTTGTTCTATTACATCGTTCAGCAGGTAGTAATAGAAAGCGGAAGAGTCGATCATACCTTTTGTCTCATAAGCCTTGGCCAGTACATTATATGCCTTGTAGATGATCTGTCCGCGTTTGGAGAGGACCTTGCCCCGTTGCTGGTGTTCCAGGATGGCCAGGTGGGCATAACGAATGGCCTGATCTGCACTATGTCCGAAATGCCAGGCGGCCAGCTCTGTAAGCGAGCGAATGATCCTGTCATTAAAATTGCAATGGTAGCTTTGCTGTACTGCCCTGCTCAGGTAATAAGCCACGCTGTCATCATTCACTTCTGCCAGTTGCTTAGAGCGGGCAATGTATTGATCTACCTCAGCAGTGTCACAACGTTCAGCGTGCATCATGATAACCCGCTCCTGTGCATGCAAAACCTGTGAAAGCAATACTGTCAAGAGTAGGAGTAAGCAGCGGGTGACGAGAAGATTCCTGTTGATCATACAATAGTGTTTTCCATTCATTTTTTTAATAGAATGTTTGCCGTCATGTCTGCGACCTCCCCATCTGCTAATTTCATCCAATTATTTTCTTCACCATGCCACACATCCGTCGCGTTATTATCAGGCATCTCCTGTTTATCTTTTTACTGCTTGCAGTACGTTCTTCTGCCCAGGTAGATATCCCCATCGGGAATGGTGCTACCGCTAATACAGACTGGGTATATCCCTGCCCGCTGGCCGACAGCTACGATGCTACCCGTATGCAGTTCCTGTACCTGGCTTCTGAGCTGAGGGCTAAAGGAATGACTGCTGGTAATATCAACGCCATCCGCTTTAAGGTAACAGACCTGGGCATGTATGCTGGGCCTAATTCTGCGGCAGATAACCTGGTCATTAAGATAGGCGCTACCGCATCGGGCTCTCTCAGTACTACCACCTGGGAGCCCGGTACAGTGATCGTACATGGCCCTGTGAACCATATGCCGGTGATGGGCAATAACTCTTTTCCTTTTACACTGCCTTTTTACTGGAATGGTACAGATAACATCGTTATTGAAATTTGCACGGATGCCGGAGCGGTGGACAGCCGTATGGCCAACCCCTATGTAAGCTGGACAACTGGTCTGCCCTTTAATGGCTCGCACACCATCGGTGATAATTTCAATGGTAACCTTTGCGACGCCGCTACTGGTTCCTCCCAGGGTGACCCTACTACCCGCCCCGATATCATTTTCAACTGGACAGCAGCAGGTCCCTGTAATGGCGCTACGCTGACAGCCGGTACTGCTATTTCCAGTGTATCCCAGACGTGTGGGGCCGCTTCTTTCATGCTGACGCTGAACGGCGCCAGTGTGGCTACAGGTTTGAGCTATCAATGGCAGTCCTCCACCAACAACAGTACCTGGAATAATATCCCCGGCGCTACCGCCGCAGCTTATAAAGCCAGCCAGACCCTCAACACCTGGTACCGCGCGATCATCACCTGTGCTACCGGTGGTACGGCAACATCAGTACCCGTGCAGGTGATAACTCCTCAACCGGTATCCGGCATTTTTACTATCAATAAAAATCAGCCGGTGGGAGGAGGAAATTTCCAAAGCTTCAGTGCGGCATACGACTACATTAAATGCGGCATCAACGGCGCTGTTACCTTCAACGTGGCCGCCAACAGTGGTTCCTATACGGAGCAGCTCGTACTTTATAACGTGCCTGGCAGCTCGGCTGCCAATACCATCACCTTCAACGGCGCTGCTGGTACTGAGATCACTTTTACGCCAACACTTAATAAGTCGCGGGCCGTCATTAAGCTCGACGGTGCAGACCATTTCATCTTTAATAACCTCACTGTTACTGCCGCGGGCACAGGCCCTTCCCAATATGGGTATGGTTATCAACTGACGAATGATGCCGACTCAAATGTGATCTATCATAACACCATTCACACTTCCCCTGAATTATTTGGCGATAACTACGCTGGTATAGTAGTAAGCGGATCGGCCACTTCGGCCACCAATGAAGCAGCGGCCTATTGCGATGCCAACATTTTTAAAGCAAATACCATCACAGGCGGCCGGTTTGGCATTACCCTGGTGGGCAATACCAGCATCGCTAATGGTAATAACACCATTTCTGATAATTTTATTACAGACTTTGCGGAAACAGGCATTTATATCGCCTGTTCCTTCAATACCCTGGTGGATAGCAACCACCTGTCGCGCCCAACAGCGCCGGATGCCCAGGATGCGGTAAATGGTATCCTGGTATCCAGCCTCAACGCCCGGCTCACCCTCTCCCGGAATACTATCACCAACATCTTCGGAGGCGCTTCCTCATCCGCTACCTTCTATGGCATACGGTTCAACGGAGCGGCAGGACTGGGTGGCGGACTGGAAAATAAAGTGCAGAATAACCTGGTATATAATATCAATGGAGGTGGCGACATATATGGCCTGCATAACCTGCTTTCGCATAATGCCCTGTATTATCACAACACCATATCCCTGGATGGCGCTGGTAATGGTACGGCAAATACGAATGTTGCCAGGGGATTTTACCAGGAAGAAGCCACCGGTATCGTGCTCTATAATAATAACATCTCCGTTACCCGGGGAGGGCCAGGAGAAAATACTGCTCTTTATTTTACCACATTCAGCAGTGAGATACTGTCAAATCATAATAACCTGTACGTATCGCCTGGTACAGGCATCCGGCGAACAGGTTATGCGAACAATACAAGCCTGCTTACCCTATACGACTGGAAGGCAACCACTTCGCTGGACACTGCATCCATATCCACTGACCCGCTGTTCATTAACCTTGCAACCGGTAACCTGCGTCCGCAAAACGCAGCATTGGACAATACGGGGACCAATGCAGGCATTACCACAGATATCACCGGCGCTGCACGTAATTTAGCCAGCCCCGACATTGGTGCTTTTGAATTTACTGCGCCACCTTGCGCAAACCCTCCTGTAGGCGGTACCGCAGCTTTCAATAAGAGCGGAGTATGTGCGGGTGAATCAGTTACATTATCATTGAGCGGACATTCATCCGGCGGCGGACAAACCTACCAACTGGAGGCCGCTACTACGGCCGGCGGTCCCTTCCTCCCGGTCGGTGATCCTTCCGTCAGCTCCGTTTTCAGTTTCAAGGCAGATGCCTCCCGGTATTACCGGGTAAAGCTGAGCTGCAGCGGTAACAGCGGATATTCTTCAGTTGCGCAACTGACAGTTTACCAGGCATTCCCAGGCGGCCGTTATACTATTAATAAAAACGGCTCCCCGGGTAGCGGCAACTTCACCAGCTTTACTGCTGCTTACCAGGCGCTCTCCTGCGGTATTGCGGGTGCGGTGATATTTGATGTGGTAGCAGGCAGCGGCCCTTACAATGAACAGCTGCTGATGGATTCTATCAAAGGTGCTTCCCGTACCAATACTATTACTTTTAACGGTAATGGCAATACGATTGCGTTCAGCAGCAATGATACAGACCAACGTGCAGTGATCAAGCTGAATGGAACGGATCATGTAATCATAGACAGCCTTATTGTAGATGCCACCGGTACTGGTACTTACGGCTACGGCGTACAGCTGTTGAATAATGCTGACAGTAACACCATCAGGCGTTCAGTTATCAAAAGCCAGCTGGCCGGCGCTTCCACCGATGCTTTTGCAGGTATTGTAGTAAGCGCAAGCCACACCGATCCGCTGGCCACCGGCGATACCTGGTGCGATGGCAACCTGTTTGAGAACAACACTATTACCGGTGGTCATTATGGCATTACCCTGGTAGGAGACCCCGTCTATTTCCAGTGGTTCTCCAATTTCATCATCGGCAACCGGATCATTAACAATACCATCAGGGACTTCTTTGAAAGAGGGATCTATATTATCGGTACCAACGGATCAGTGATCGAAGGAAATACTATTTCCCGTCCTGCCCGTACAGGTGTGAACAGCTTTTATGGCCTGTATGTTGATCAAACCAATGCAGGTCTGGCTATCCGTCGCAACAGGATTACCAATCCCTTTGGTAACAATACTGCTTCAACGGCTGATTGCTATGGAATGTATTTTGACTATGCAGGGCATGACAGCGCCACCGTTGTTGCCAATAACCTGATCTATAACTTTAACGGCAATGGTGATATTCATGCCATCCATGTGAACACCGGTATGAACCTGAGCTTTGTGCACAACACCATTTCCCTGGATAATCAGTTGCTGCCAGGTAATAACACTGCCTCCACCGATGGCTTTTATATCTCCTTTCCTGGTACCAATATTGTTTTCCGCAACAATATTGTAACCATTACCAGGAGTGGCAGCGGGCTTAAGCATGGTTTTAATGTATCCGTTGGAGATGTGATCCCGCTTACGCTGGATAAGAACGATTATTATATTAATGGCCCGGGCGGCAATAATTACATCGGTTACCGCAATGCTTCCAGGGCTACGCTGGGTGAGTGGCAGTCCATCACCCACCGCGACCTGCATTCCATTACTCAGGACCCTGTATATATCAGTCCTGCCACCGGCAATTTTGCGCCTGCCATTGCGCCGCTCAATAATACCGGTGATCCATTGGGAATATTAACAGATATATTGGGTAAAGACAGAAGCATTACCACCCCCGATATAGGCGCTTACGAATTTTCACCTACCCCCTGTATCAGCGGAGTAATCGCAGGCGCTGCTACTGTAACGCCTGATTCCGGTATCTGTATGGGGACCACCGTTACCCTTTCATTAAGTGGCAATACGGTGAGTGGTGAACAAACTTACCGCTGGCAGCATGCCACCACTGCAAATGGCGTATATACAGACATAAGCGACACGCTTTACGTATCAACATTTAAAACGGAAGCAACAGGCAACGGCTTCTATCGCTGCATTGTTACCTGCTCGGGCATCAATGATACATCTACTATTGCTCAGTTAAAGATCAACGCACCATTACCAGCCGGTACTTATACCATTAATCCTGCTGGCGGCGATTATCCATCTTTTACGGCAGCGGTGGCCGCAATGCAATGTGGTATAGGCGGTCCTGTGTTTTTTGATATAGCGCCCGGTACCTATACAGAGCAGGTGAGTATACGCCGTATTCCCGGCGCTTCAGCTGCCAGCCGTGTTACTTTCCGTGCTGCCGATGGCAACGCAGCTTCCGTGGTATTGAGCGCCAATGGTACTGCTGCCGCTAACTATGTATTGAAACTGGATAGCGCCAGTTATATCACTTATAAGAACATCTCCATTACGGCCAGTTCTCCCACCTATGGGCGTGTAATAGAACTGGCCGGTACATCTGCTTACGATAGCCTGCTGAATAATATCATCAGCACAGGCGCTACCACTGCCGCTGCTAATACCAGGGCGGCTATATATGCCGGGCCTCTGAAAGGAGATCATATTGTGATCATGGGGAATACTATCCGCAATGGCTCCAGCGGTATCTATGTAGCAGGTACAGGTATCAATCGCAACAATAACCTCAGCATCATATCCAACACCCTGAGTGGAAGTTATCAGTATGGTGTATACGCAACCTACGGTGATCGTACCCAAATTACAGATAACGCTATTACTATGACTGCGCCATTAAATAGTACCGCATACGGCATCTACACGGCTGATGGCGACAGCTCCTGCCAGGTAACGGCTAATGTGGTGACTGTCAGCAATGCTGCTACCACCGTATACGGCATCTCTGTACAACGTTGTCTTGCAGCGCTTGTAAATATCAGCAGGGTAGAGGCTAACAAGGTAATAGCGCTCACCGGTAATACAGGCAATCTCTATGGCCTGCATGTGGACAACGCTGTCAACGTACGGCTCATCAATAACGTAAGCAGTATTAAGACCATTGGCAATAATTCCTATGGCTTATACAGCAACAGCAATATTAACGGACGGGTTTACAATAATACCATATATAGTACGTCCACTTCTTCCACCAACAATTTTGCCGCGTACTTCACAGATGGTTATGACGAAGAGCACTACGTTGATCTCCGGAATAACATATTTGCCCATGAAGGAGGCGGCAAGGCTTTATATGCCTCCAATACTACCCGCATCTACAGTGACTATAATCTCTTATATACAACAGGCGCTACGCTGGTACAGGAAGGTTTTGACAATGAGTATACCACACTGGCCGATTGGAAAGCCGGTGGAGATCTGGATGTAAATTCTATCGTATACAAACCAGCGTTCATCAGCGCTGCTAATCCTGCACCCGATGTCAATAATCCTGGTGTATGGGCTATACACGGGCGCGGTATACAGTTGGACGGTAACAACGAGGATATCGATCATCAGCCAAGGCCTGTTACCTTAAAAGCCGGTGTGCCGGATCTCGGCGCCTATGAATTTGTGCCTGCGGTACAGCCGCCGGTGTCAACGCCGATTCCTGCTACGCCCACAGCCAATACGCGTCAGGATTTTATGCTGGGCACAGATACCGTGTATACCATCCATTGGGGCGCTTCCGTACCCCAACAGATCGCCGTGAGAAGATATTCCGGCATGATGCCGCCCGCCCTCGCTCCCGGCACTGACTATATGTACTTCTATGTAGATGCGGATATTACTCCGGCAGGCCCGCTCAGCTATGCTGTTACCCAGCATTACCTCGATCCCTGGAGAGGCTTTATAGATAACGAATCCCGTATACGCCTGGGGCGTACAGACGCCACCGGTGCATGGATAGTAGATACTGCCAGTCGCGTGAATACCGCTGCCAATGTCATCATCCGCCAGGGAATGGATTACATAGACAGGTTCACCGGCCTTACCAGCGGGCAGGTTAGCGATCCTTCCAACGGCAATCCGCCTAAGGATACTTCCAGCAAAGGCACCCGTTTCTGGGTAGGCTATGGGCACAATAACTACGTACAAACATTTGTAATAAAGATGGGAGGAGCAGATCATGACGCCAACGTTACCATCAAAGTGAACGGCACATCCTGGTTACGTAATTATCACGTGCCCGCGAACACCTTCGTTAACAGTGATCCCATTCCCCGTACCGGTGCTTCAGGAGCAGTGTTGCTCACGGAGGGCCTGTCAGACAGGGGCATCAGCATTGAGAGTGATAAACCTATTGCGGCCTACGTGCAGGCAGATGGTATACTCCCCGTAACCGGATCTACCATGCTGATACCCACAGGCGCTTATGGATATGAATACTACGCACTGGCCTGGGAACAGCGTAACTACGATGTGAATGTATATTCCTGGTTCTACGTAATAGCCGACCATGACAGCACCATGGTAGAGATCACTCCTGTAAATCCCACTTTTGGCGGCCGCAGGGCAGGAGAGCCTTTCGTAGTCACCTTACAGAAGGGAGAGGTGTATCAGTTGCTCGGCGCTGCTAAATCGGAGAATGAAGGATATGATCTTTCCGGCTCTAAGATCCGCTCTGTCAGCAACACCTCAGGCAAATGCTATCCCGTAGCCGTATTCTCTGGTAACAGCCGCGCTTTTATTGATTGTGCAGAAAGCTTTGTCCCTTTCGGTAACTACCTCATTCAGCAGAACATACCTGCGCAGCATTGGGGCACTCAATACATTACAGCGCCTACCGCTAAAGCAGACACCCCCTGGTTGCCGCAAACCAACTTTTACCGTGTGCTGGTAAAAGATCCTGCTACCATTGTTAAAGTGAATGGCACACCGCTGACAGGAAAGACAAACAGCTTCTACTCCTACCAAAGCGCCACAGCAGATTTCATTGAAGCGGATAAGCCGGTCATGGTGGCACAATACATTCCAGGTTCCAGCAACGTGTGTGAGTTTGGAAATAGCGGTCCCGAAATGTTCTATCTCCCTTCCGCCGGACAGGGTATTCGTAAGGCCGCCTTCTATCGCACATCGGAAGGTATCCGTAATGATAATTACCTTACACTGATCCTGCCAACTGCAGGCCTCAGCTCCCTGCTCATAGATGGCAGCAATAAATTCGATTCCACCTATTCCCATCCTAATAAGACAGGTTACACCGTTGTAGTGAAGCGTTGGGAGCCGGACAATACTACCAGCACAGTACAAAGCGACTCGGTATTTACGGCGCTTGCCTATGGATTGTCCGGAACCAACACTTATGGTTATACAGTAGGCCGCAGCTTCAGTCAGCTCAGCGCCATGCCCGGTATTACCAACGTGTATGATTCAAGTGGTAACTATAGCCGCTTCACCTGTGTGGGCACACCCTTCCATTATAGCATTTTACTGCCTGTACCCGCAACAAGTATTACCTGGCAGTTCAGCAAGGCGCTGAACATGGTGCCTGATGCTGATAGCATACAGATCAATCCTGTGCCGCTGGATACGGTGTTAATAGACGGTCGCAACTACTACCGGTACGCATTACAGGGCGAATATGTCTTCCCCGCCACCGGAAAATATACCGTACCGGTATTATATACCCACCCGGTGATCGCAAACTGTACAGGCACAGAAGAGACGACATTGACCATCACCGTAGTGGGCGCCCCATCTGCAGATTTTGACATCAATTACTCCGGATGCCTGAACGATGTGGCCAGCTTCACATCAGCTACATCTGCCAGCAACGGGGATGTAGTAAATCGCTTCCGCTGGGACTTTGGCGACGGTACCAGCTCCATCGAAAAAGATCCGTCTAAAGAATACTCTACACCCGGTAATTATACAGTGAAGCTGCTGGCCATTACACAGGTGGGTTGTATCGCCGATACTGCTAAACCGCTGGAAGTAAAAGACGTGGCCGTTTTCAGTTTTGTGAAAGACACTGTAACTGCCTGCCCCGATGCCCAGGTAACGCTGGCGGTTGATAATCCGCAGGCAGGTGTGGTATACAACTGGTACGACGCACTTACGGGTGGAACATTGAAGCATACTGGCGCCAGTCTCACTATTAATCGTTTAACTGCCACTGTTAGATATTATGTATCTGCAGACCTGAACGGTTGTATCTCCAGGCCTCGTCAGGCGGTTACCGCTTACCTGGCGCCTGCTATTGCCATGCCTGTAGTGAGAATAGATTCGCTCACTTCCAACATGGTGCGCTTTGCCTGGAACGCGGTACCCGGCGCAACTGCTTACCAGGTATCTACCGACAAAGGCAGTACATGGATCACACCTTCATCCGGCAGTACGGGACTAACCCATACCATCAGCGGTTTACAAAGTGGTACGGAAGTCTCCCTCATGGTAAAGGCCATTGATCCCAACCTTTGTAAGGACGGTATCTCTGATGTGCTCACCACCCATATCCTGCAGGGTGAAATATTCATCCCTAATGCATTCACACCAAATGGCGATGGGCTGAACGACCTGTTCAAAGTAGAAGGCTATATAAAAAGCGTGCATTTACAGGTCTTCAATCAGTGGGGAGAAAAGGTGTTTGAATCCAATGAACAATCAAGAGGATGGGATGGCAATTATAAAGGCGCTGCACAACCTTCAGGTGTGTACATCTACGTGTGTGTAGTTGTCCTGGATAATGGCAGCAGGATTGTGAGGAAAGGATCTATCCATCTTATACGCTAGCATTTACAATTAAAGGTTATGAAGCCTTTCATGCTATTAATAGGTCTGCTGACCTGCACCGCGGGTATGGCCCAGCAATTCTCCAACAGGGGAAAAGAATTCTGGACAGGTTATGGCCTGCATTACTTCATGGAGCTGGGACAAAACAACAGCCAGGAAATGGTATTGTATTTCAGTGCAGAAGAAGCCGCCCATGTAACTGTCTCCACCCGCGGAGCCAGTACCAATACGGTAAAGCAGTATACCGTACCAGCCAATAGCGTGATAGCTTCAGATCCTATGCCCAAGTCAGGTGCAGCTGATTGCAGGTTATTCGATTATCCGGTTTCCTATGGAGGACAGGGCTCGGACCGTCTGTTTAACAGGTCGATCCATATAGAAAGCGATGTGCCTATCGTCGCCTATGCCCATATCAGTGGCGCCGGTTCGTCTGGCGCCACTATGTTGATGCCTGTGGAGTCGTGGGGGTATTCTTATTTCTCTTTGAACACCCGGCAGATCATCCGCGGTGTAGCAAGCGGGGATGGCTGTTTTTCCTGGCTTTTTGTAGTGGCAGACCGTGATAACACGGAAGTAGAAATAACACCTTCCGTGCCTTTACGCAACGGCGCTGTTGCGGGTCAGCCATTCAGGGCAACATTGAACCGCGGTCAGATCTACCAGGTAGTAGGCGCCGCTATCAGCAACATCGAAGGGCAAGACCTTACAGGTACCCGTGTACGATCAGTAGCCAATGCGGCGGGCGATTGTTTTCCAGTGGCGGTGTTTGCAGGTAGCAGTTCCACCGCCATCACCTGCAACGCGACCAACTCCGGCTTTGCAGATAACCTGATACAGCAGATCTTCCCTGTTCATGCCTGGGGTAAAAGATATTTGACCGCTCCTTTCTCTGCCAGTGTTGATGCGGCTACGCTAAACATGGGCAGGTTCCGTGTCGCAGTTAAAGACCCAACTACAGTGGTAAAAAGGAACGGCGTGATACTATCGTCCCTGATCAATAATTTCTATTACGAATTTGAAAGTAATACCGCCGACCTGATTGAAGCAGACAAGCCTATACTGGTAGCTCAATACATGCCTTCCATGAATGACAATGTATCAAACGGGGGCTGTGCTTACACTGGTATGGGAGATCCGGAAATGATCTATCTGAGTCCGCTGGAGCAATCTATCAAAAGAGTGGGCTTCTACCGCAATACTGCTGCTGTGGTAGAGGTAAACTATCTCACGCTGATCATTCCCTCTAATGGAGCCTCTTCGCTTACAATAGACGGCAGCAATACTTTCTCGCATAGTTACCCGCATCCTAACATACCCGGCTATACAGTAGTGGTACAGCGCTGGCCCGCTGCCAAAGCGCAATGTATTGTGCAAAGCGATTCAGCATTCACCGCCATTACCTATGGTATGGGCAAGTATGATAGCTACGGATATAATGCCGGAACGATGATCAATAACCTCAATGGTATTCTAAACCTCCACAATACGGAAGGCGCTGCAGGCGCCGTACATTCCTTTGCCTGCCGCAATGCTCCAACAGAGATCTCCATCCTCATGGCCTATCAGCCTTCCAGGCTCCTATGGCATCTGAGCCAGCTGGCATATATCACCCCAAATGCAGATGTTGTACAGAACAATCCCACACCTGCTGGTACTGTAGTATATAAAGGCCTCACTTATTATAAATACACCCTGCCCGGAACCTATACTTTCAGCCAGGCAGATACATTCCGGTTTGAAGTAAGCAGTACGCATACCGCTATTGAAAATTGCAATAACACGGAAAAGCTGCCCCTCGATATTATAGTAAATGATATCAGCAATACCGCATTGTTTAAATACACATTATCCGGCTGCTTGCCAGACAGGGTAAAGCTGCAATGGGACAGTAGCAATGCAGGCGTTTATCACTTCAATAAATGGCGCTGGACTTTCCCTGATAACACTACCGCCAATACAGATACTACCAGTAAATTATTTGCTGCGGAAGGCATTTATCCTGTTCAGTTAAAAGTGATCTCTGAAGAAGGCTGTATAGATGACACTACAATGAATGTAACTGTCCCCGAAGAAATGTCCTGCGCCCAGCCACCCGGACCAGTTAAAGTGCCCAACGCCTTCTCGCCTAACGGCGATGGTATCAATGATACCTGGGAGATACGCAACCTGTCCGCATATCAAACAAGTACAATAGAGATCTTTAACAGGTATGGTCAACGGGTATTCTTTTCAAGAGGCTATGGTAAACCCTGGGATGGTGGTGGTTTACCCCTTGGAGTGTATTATTATGTAATTGATTTGAAAGATGGTTCGGGAAGATTGGCAGGTTATGTAACTATATTAAAATGAGTTGGCCCCCTCTGATAATATTTTCCTATAGACACAGGAGCCGGAAAGCATTTCGCCTTCCGGCTTTTTTATTGCCAATCCACCGCCGTGCCTGCCATCCCCTTCCTCCCAAAAAGCGAAAAAAGTATTTGTATCCGGTAAAATCATGAGAGCTAATTGTCAGAATAACTGATTCTTTCGTAGTCTGGAATAATCACCACAGACTTTGCGGCGCGGCATCCTATTACCCATACTAAAAACACCTACATACATGCAAACGATTGCATTAATGCTTACTTAACAGATAAGACATGTTCTTCACCACATAAATCCATACGTTATGATCAATGTTTATGACACACGCATAAGGCAATTGCTCCTGTGCCTTATACTGTCTTTTACCTGCATCCCCTGGGCAAATGCACAGGTCCGGACCATCTCCGGAACTATTATAAAAGAAAGTGACCAGCAGCCCCTGCCCGGCGCCACCGTCAGGGTAAAAGGCTCCAATATCGGCACATCCACAGACGACAAAGGGCATTACGCCCTGGCCAATGTGCCCGCTAACGCCACCCTCGTGTTCACCATCCTTGGTTTTCAATCGCAGGAGAAACCGGTAGGCAGTCAGTCCCAAATAAATGTCACCCTCACAGAAAGCAGCAAAGGATTGAACGAAGTGCTGGTAGTAGGTTACGGTACCCAGAAAAAAGTAAACCTCACCGGGGCCGTGGCGACAGTGAATGGCGCCGAGCTGAATAAAAGGATCGCTACAGACCCCGTGCAGCTGTTGCAGGGCAAAATGCCCGGTCTTTCCCTTACACAGGGCTCGGGTGAAGCTGGCAATGAAGGCTCCGTGCTCCGGGTAAGAGGCCTGGGTACCTACAGTGGTGCAGGCAGTAGTCCCCTGGTGATTGTTGATGGTCTGCCGGGGAACCTGACCGCACTGGACCCACAGAACATTGAATCCGTTACACTGTTAAAAGATGCTGCTTCCGCCGCCATCTATGGTACCAGGGCCGCTAACGGCGTGATCCTGGTGACTACCAAACAAGGGAAGGCCGGGCGCTTCCAGCTGTCTTACGATTACAGTGTAGGCATCACCAAACCCACCGCCCTGCCGGATAACCTGATCTACAACTCCGCCCAATATATGCAGCTGTATAACCAGGCGGCCGCCAACTCCGGCTATCCTAATCGCTTCACCCCGGAAATGATCGCCGCATACACCAACCCTTCCGATCCGCATCGCTATCCCAATTTCAACTGGCTGGATGCGGTGATGAGAACAGTACTCATGCACACGCATCACATTGGCATGACCGGCGGCAACAACGGTACCGTCTATAATGTAGGCCTGGGATATGTAGACCAGCCGGATATCATGATCGGCTACGCCTACAAGAAATACAACCTGCAGCTCAACCTGAATTCAAAGATCAACGACTGGGCCACCTTTGGCGGCAGCGTTACGCTCAACTACGGAAAAAGAACCTACACTTCCAGGGGCAGCCAGGACCAGTTCCTGTCTACCCTGTCACAATCTCCCATGTACGGACCAAAACTACCGGATGGCAGCGGGCGCTATGTAAACTCTGTATATCCCAGCGTACAAACCCCTAACAAAAATCCGGTGGCTGTCGCAGAGAATGCATTAGTGAATAGTAACGACTATTACCTGCAAAGCAGCTTCTTCCTGAACATCCGCCTATTGAAAGGACTGGAATGGAGAACAAGCGGCGGCCTGAATTTCAACTTCAATAAAGTGTACGATTTCAAACCGGTGATCAACCAGTACAATTGGTTCGCCGGACCAAATGATGCGCCGGAACGTACGCTGGATGTGAACGGACAAGGGCTCGTAGTCACAGACAGTAACATGGTATACCCGGTGGGCTACTCCCAGCTGACCTACACCACATCATTTGACAAACACAATTTTAAAGTCTTGGCCGGTACCCAGGCAGAGTACAACAAGGCGCAACGCCTGGTGGGCACCCGTAACACGCCCTTCCCCAGCAATGAGCTGCATGAGCTGAATGCAGGCCCAACCGGCTCACAGCTTGCTACCGGTACCTCATCAGAATGGGCCTTACGCTCTTACTACGGAAGATTGAATTATGACTATGATGAAAAATATCTGCTGGAAGTGAATGCCCGTTATGATGCTTCTTCCCGCTTCCCGCCCAACAACCGCTGGGGCCTTTTTCCCTCTGTTTCTGCAGGCTGGGTGCTGACGAGAGAACAGTTCCTTAGCAACATTGCATGGCTGGGCAACCTTAAGCTCCGTGGCTCATGGGGAAAGCTGGGTAACCAGAACATAGGCAACTATCCTTACCAGGATGTATATTCCAGTCAGAATTATTACAACACCAATACCAGCTACGCCTATTCATTTACAGGCAATACCCTCAGCTCAGGCGTTGCACAGAACGGCCTGGTTGATCAGAACATCCGCTGGGAAACCACCCGCATCGTTGATGTCGGTATGGATGCTAACCTGTTCAACAAGCTGGATATCACAGTCGACTGGTACAATAAACTAACTTACGACATTTTGTACGCGCCACAGATCCTGGCATATATCGGCCTCAACGCGCCCGTTATCAACCAGGGAAAAATGAGAAACACCGGTGTGGAGGCTTCTCTGCAGTATACGGATAATATAGGTGACGTAAGATTCTCCGCCGGTGGTACTTTCCAGGCCAATAAGAATACGGTAATAAAGTTCGGTGCGCCTGCCATCAACACCAGCAATAATACCATCATCAAAGAAGGACAGCCCTACGGAAGCTTCTACCTGTATCAGTATGATGGCATCTTCCAGTCCACCGATGAAATTAATAAGTCCGCCGCGCAGCAGTTCAGCCCGAAACCCGGCTATATGAAGTTCAAGGATGTAACCGGTAACGACACTGTAGATGCCAACGACCGCGTGATCGTACCGGGTGTTTTTCCGAAGTTCGATTACTCCTTTAATGCAAGTGCCTCCTGGAAGAACTTTGATATCTCCGTTTTCCTGTATGGCTCTTACGGTCAGAAATTATTTGTGAATGGCTGGGGCGTGCAACCCTTCAACCAGGGCTCTCCTCCCACAACAGACTGGCTGAACGCATGGACGCCAGAGCATCCCAGCACCACCATGCCGCTGATCTATATCACGGGCCAGGGCAATGCCAGCAGCAATATCAGCACAGCGTCCACCTACTATCTGCAAAGCGCCTCTTTCCTGAGGCTCAAGAACCTGCAGCTGGGATACACACTGCCATCCGCGTTGGTGAAACGGGCCGCCCTGAGCAGCCTGCGGATCTTCTTCAGCGGAGATAACCTGCTCACCTTTACCAAATTCAAAGGCCTGGATCCTGAAAGGGTATCCAACAATACCAGGTTTGTGTCGCATCCGCAAAACCAGGTCTTCGCCTTTGGTGTTAAAGCGGTTTTCTAACAGTTTAATCTTTACAACAATGAAACATCATATAAAACATCTCGCTATACTGCTAACGCTAACGGTCATACTGTATAGCTGCACAAAAAGCTTCCTGGACAGGAACCCGCTGGACCAGCAGTCTGCTGCCACTTTCTGGAAAACAAAAGCTGATGCAGACCAGGCTTTGACGGGTATCTACAGCTTCCTGGTACAGGGATATAATTATACCAACGCCAACAATACCGGCCAGGGTTGGGGTTCCGGTACACCTTATTGGGAAACGCTCACCGATAATGCTTACAGCAGCGCTTTCTCCAACGTTGCCCAGGGCGCTATAGAGGCTACTACTGGTACTATCCAGTCTGACGCCTACAACACACCCTACAGGGCCATACAAGCCTGCAATATCTTCCTGGCCAATATCGGGGATGTGTCAATGGATAATGCAGTTAAAGCTACTTACATCGCAGAGGTAAGATTTATACGCGGATACTATTACTTTTTGCTGACGCAGCTGTATGGTGATGTGGTATTATCTTTCCAGCCATTAGGGAAAGACCAGTCTTCCTACCAGTTGGGCAGAGCGCCTAAAGCGGTTGTGCTTGATTCGGTGATGAGCGATTTTCGTTATGCAGCGGCCAATCTTCCTAATACTCCCTACAAAGGGCATGTGGTAAGAGGTACTGCATTGGGGTATATTACAAAGCTGTTCCTCGCTGTTCGCAACTACCAGGAGGCGGCGGCTACTGCCAAAACGATTCTCACTGAAGGCCAGTTTAGCCTGTACACGGGCGGTTACCGCAAATTGTTCCTCAAACCTGGTCAGGACAATAATCCTGAGATCATGTTCTCCGGCCGTTACCAGGTGCCTAATGCTTACAGCCCTGCAGATTACCTTTATACCTATAGCGCCAGCTTTCAACCGCTCGGCTACCTGGTAAATGATTATGAATGTATAGACGGTCAGCCTATTACTACCTCTCCTTTATACGATGCCGCAAATCCCTATAATAACAGGGACCCTCGTTTACTGGCAACCATACTGGTGCCCGGGGTATTATACAAAGGCGGCATTGTATTCAGGCCTTCCGATATCGGTGCATCATCCGGTTTCCTGAACAAAAAAGGGGTAGACTCTACCCGCGCTACCGTGATCGGCACCCAAAGCGATCAGGACTGGGTATACCTGCGTTATGCCGATGTACTGCTCATGTATGCAGAAGCGCAGAACGAAGTAGCCGGCCCCGATGCCAGTGTCTACGACGCCGTGAACGCTGTCCGTAACCGCCCCACTGTAGATATGCCCGATTTACCAGCAGGTCTTTCCCGTGATGCCATGCGTACAGCTATTCGTCATGAACGTCGTATAGAGCTGGCGCTGGAAGGACAACGTTATTTTGATCTGAAACGCTGGCAGACCGACAGGACCATCATTCCTGCCATTAAAGATCCCAGTGGCGCTTCCCGTACATTCCCTTTGCGGGATACCTTGTGGCCCGTTCCCCAGTCTGAAATAGACAACGCCGCCACCTATGGCAATAACGCTTTTAAACAAACGCCCGGCTGGCAATAAAAACACATGCTCATGATGAATGTAAGATCAGTTATCCTTGCTTGTTTACTAACCGGCAGCGCTTTCTCTCTAAGCGCTGCCGATCTCAACATCCTGCAATATGGCGCTGTTGGCGATGGCAAAACACTCAATACAAAAGCCATCCAGGCTACTATAGATGCCGCGGGCAAAAGCGGCGGTGGTAAGGTGATCTTCCCTGCAGGTAAATTTCTCTCCGGCACTATTGTGCTGAAAGACAATGTGACCTTAGTGCTGCAGAAAGATGCCGTATTGCTGGGGAGCACCAATGTGGAAGATTATGAGAACATCGATCCCTTTGCAGACGGATTGGGGATAGATGTTGGCTGGGCCCTGCTGGTAGCCGTAGATGCCAAGCATATTGGAATAACAGGTGACGGCGCTATCAACGGACAAGGTGCAGCATTGAAAGCACAGCAGATCTTAACAGACACCCGCCCGGAATCCCAACGCTGGGGACGCCGCCCTTTCCTGCTGCGCATTGTAAGATGCGATGATGTGAGGGTAACTGACATAACGCTCAATTATGCTGCTGCCTGGACCTCCCACTATTTTCAAAGCAGGAATGTGCACATCGAAAGGGTAAAGATCGTCAGCTATGGCGTAGCCCACAACGACGGTATTGATATCGATGGCTGCCAACAGGTGCGCATTAAAGATTGCGATATTGTCAGTGGCGATGATGCCCTTTGCTTCAAGACCACTTTCAGCACAATGGCCTGCCGGGATATCATCGTAAGCGGCATGAAGCTGAAAAGCAACCAGGGCGCTATTAAAATGGGCACTGAATCAATGGCCGCCTTCGAGAATATCGATATTTCCAACTGCTACATCTACGACACTAAGAACGGAGGTATAAAGCTCCTGACCGTAGACGGTGCACACCTCCGCAATGTAACGATCAGCGATGTTACCATGGTAAATGTAAGAACGCCCATGCTTTTCCGTTTAGGTTCTCGCCTGAGCGTTTTCCGTAAAGGCAAGGATACACAACAACCAACAGGCACGATGGAGAACGTTATAGTAAGAAATGTAAAGGCGCAGGCTGCCGCCGATGCACAGCTTATGCCACCTTCTGGCATTCTGATCACCGGCGTACCAGGACATTATATTACAGGCCTTACCCTGGAGAATATACAGATTGATCTTGCAGGTGGCGGTACGGTAGAACATGCCCGGCAGGTAGTACCGGAGGCCGTAGATAAATATCCTGAGGTAAAAACATTCGGTCCATTGGTACCCGCATATGGCATCTGGGCCAGGCATGTACAGGGCTTAAAGCTGAAGGATATTACCTTTCGTTTGTCAGCCAATGATCAACGTCCCGCTTTTGTATGTGAAGATGGAAAGGATATTGAACTGAGTGGTTGGAAACTGTCTGAAACTTCCGGCGCAGTAGCTGTTATCCGGCTGGATAATGTAAAAGGAGCACTGATCAGCAATGTACAGGCAAAAGGAACTGCCGGCGACTTTGTCGAACAAGACGCCGGCAGTAAAGATATACGTGTTGTGAAAAGCGGGCTGACTACTAACGCAGGTCATTAAAAGTAAGCAGTCCCGGATAATACGCCATACAACCGTATTTCGTTTCCAGGTAACTTTCCACATTGCCGCGTTCTGTTGCTGTCAGCACCCGGTCATAAATAATGATCTCCGGTACATCTCCTTTCAGTGTACTGTTGTTCACGCTGCCAATCACAAAGCCTGTCCATGCCGCAGGTGTTTGCTCCAGCACGCCCGATGTCACAGCTGTTCCGTTCTTGTACAGGGTAGCCGCAGTGCTGGTACCCGGGTATGTGAATGTGAACAGCTGTGTTACTGAATCGCTGAGCGTACCTGTAGGCGCTGTTAAGCGGCCTGGCACACCGGTGCCGCAGTACATAGTGCCATTAGCGGAACCATGAAAGAGGAACTGTCCCCATCCGCCCAGCGCGCCAATGCTCTGGTTGTAGTCTGCCAATCCATTGGGCCTGATCACCATGATGAACGTATATTGGTTCATGTTACCCGCGAGCCCCGCTATGTCCATACGATCATCCACGCCATCAAACCGTAACGTAGGCTTGCCATGGATGGCATTGGGAACATACAGGGGCTGGTAGGTGAGATTGGTTTGGATGGCGGTATTGGTATAGCCGGAGCCATCACCCCAGGTATTCACCCGGTTGTTGATATCCTTTACGATCACACCTTCCTGTGCATCAGCTTTCAGCCACAGCTTTAATCCACCGGTGGGAATAGGTGGTGTGGGCGGCGGTGTAACAGGCGGCTTGGGATCTGTTAACCGTATATCCTGGAAGGCAGACTGGATCCCCGCATTGCCGATGATACCTGCATCATATGCAGGATTGGTGCCCAGTGTGTTATATGTTTCTGTCGCATTAAAATTCACCAGCCATTTGGGAATAGTGTTCACCAGGCAGTTCTGATCAATAGTAAATCCGCTGCTGCCCTGGTCCAGGTAAACAGATGCTACCGGGTAAGTAGGCGTATACTGTGTAGTAGCCCAGATGCTGCGTACCGTGTTATGAATGTAATTGTAGCGGATACTCGATGCGGGGCCCTGGTTGCTTAGCGTATAGATGCCGCCGCCATCGCACAGCAGCTTCATCACATCATAGATATGATTGTATTCAATGTGGTTGTTGCTCATGGCATTGGCATTGAAGGTCCATCCCCATCCACTGTTGATGCCCGTGTACGGAAGATCGGTTACTTCGTTATGGATAATGCTGGTGTTGCGGATATAACCGGCGGCAATGCCGTTGGCGCAGTAATAATCTGTTGCACAGGTATACACATAGTTGTTGGCGATTACATTCGTCTCACAATATTCCCTGGTATCCGCAGGGTTATACGGTACAGCAATAGGCCCGTCTGCCGCTTCAGAGAATTTGCCGATCTGTATCCCATTACCGGATATATCATGAAAAACATTTCCTTCCACCACAATATTGTTGGTACTGGTATATACATCCAATCCGCCGGAACCGCAGAACCGGAACACGTTCCTGGTAAGGCGCATATGATCGGCATTCCGGATGTAAAAACCTGCGGCCGGTCGGTCGGTACGGTCATTGCCGATGCTGTATTGCTGCGATTGTAAACCGATATTGCCCTGCAGGCTGGGACGTGTCCAGTTGGCATATTCAAAGGTGATGCCTTCAAATACCATGTGGTGCACATGTGTGCCAAGGTCTGTGCCTGCTACACTTACCAGTGTTTCCACATTAGGGGCCATTAATGTAGCGCTAAACATGTTCTCACCCGCCCGCGGTTTATAGTACACATAGCGCGGAGATACATTATTGTCCAGATACCATTCACCCGGCTGATCCAGGAAGTCAAGACTGTTCTCGAAATGATAGGCCTGGTCTGCTGATTTCTGGGGCCAGTCCCGGTTAAAGACAATATCCTTTTCCGTGGTATTCACCGTGATATTTTTATAAGCGCCATTGGCAGATACACTTACAATGCGCATAAGGCTTTCTGCCCAGTATTGCTGTACGATCATCTCTACCTTGCCATTAGAGAGGTTCTGTACATTGCCCAGTTGCCCCGCTTCAATGCTGATGGTCTGGTTGGAAGTACTCCAGGCCGTAAGCCTGGAGTAAGTTCCTGTATTGGGAGTTCTGGCGCGTATAGCCTTTTTCCCGTTCACGTACAATTGTCTGAATTCCATCGTACCGCAGGGCGCCCGGTAAATACCATTCTGGTAAGCCTGCCAGCCCGTAATACGGGTACCGCCGCTGATGATGGGCCTTTCCCCGGTATAGGCCTGGTAGGCTACATAGTGGCCATCCTTCCCGGCATCGTTGGCAGTAAATTCCAGCGTGCTGCTCAGGGTATAAGTACCGCCTCTCAGCCATATGTAAATATCGCCGGTCCATGTACCGGTTCTGGCGCGGATCACATCCCTTGCTTTCTGGATGGTTTTAAAAGGCAGTGCTTCTGTGCCGGGGTTGCTGTCATTACCGCCGGGCGATACATAATAACTGGCCATGATCTGTGCCGCTACTGTGTTTGACAGCAGCAGCGCCCCGATCAGTGCATATAATTTCAATACGCTTTTTAGTGCCATGGGATAAAGTATTATTGTTCCACTATTAACCTTTTAGTGGCTACATGTTTATTGCCGGATAAGATCCTGATCACGTACACACCCTGCTGAAGTCCCTGCAGCGGGATGTTAACAGCCGGTGCGGCCGCTTTCAGCTCTTTTACAGGACGGCCATTCAGATCATACATTACGATGTTGTAAGCAAGCTTGCCTGCAGGCAGTTTAAGTGTTGCGTAACCTTTAGCCGGGTTGGGGAAGACATTGAAGGCCGTATTGCTGTCATCTGCTTTTTCTTCAGCAGGGGCAGTTCTTGCCAGGGCGACAGTAGTGATAGGATCTACCCTTACCTTTTTGGTCGCGCCATTGTTGATGGATGTCTCTACATATACCACGGTATAGTCAGAGAACTGGTGACTGTAGCTGGGCAGGTTAGCGCCAGTGGCAGAGTCTTTTGCCTGGTAAGCGGCATTGGCATTTGACAGTTTGAACTTCAGCCGTACAAAAGGCAGATTGGCTCCTTTAGGATTGGAGTAGGTAATAGTCGCCTTGCCTTGTGTAAGTGTAGGAGCGCTCGCCGTATAGTTCACATTCAGGTTCACATCATCGGCCAGCATATGTTGTTCGGTCACTACACCGTTGCTTACATGCATCAGTGAGAAACCGGGAGAGTAATTAGTGGTGCTATTGGCATCGCCGTTCGCATCACCGGTGATCAGGTAAGGAATGCCTGATGTGGCGTCTGTACCGGTTGCATATTTATGCTGATGCCCTACGATCATGTAATCCACATTGCCATTCTGGTATAAGGTACGTGCATTGGCAACCGTACCATGATCGCCAATGAACATGTTAAACCCATGATGCGTTACGGAAATGCGTGCAGCGGCATTCTGGTTGGCTGCCAGCGTGCTTTGTGAAAAGTTGTAGATAGCCACGCCTACAGAATCGTTATTGTCAAAGCGCAGAAATCCGTCAGGGGTACATCCGCCAAAGTAAACACGCTTGTTCCAGTTCGGCATGTCGTAGTAGAAACGGTTGATGAGGAAATGTATACCACCGCCGCTGTAAGTAGGATGTACGGTAAAGCTGTATTCCGTAGCGCCCAGGTACTTGCGCCAGATGCGTTCGCCTCTGCCGTAATTGCTGTCATCCAGTGTGGCCCATCCGCCGCGGGTAATATCATGGTTACCCAGCGCTTCGAATACCGGGGTAGGATAGTTGGTGAACAGCTGCAGGTAATTCTGGTACATCAGCTCTGTGGCAGGTTCTGTTTGGTTGCCGCAACCTACGCAGCCGCCGTCATCGCCGTGTTTGATACAGTCACCGGCTGCTACAGATAGTACCGGGTTAATCAGCGTAGCTTTCGTGATCAGCCTTGCAAAGCGCTCCGGGTGATGCTGTCCGTCGCCCCAGGCAATGAAATAGAAATCCCAGGGAGTTAAATACCAGGGATTGATCCAGATAGTAGGCGAGCCGCCAGCAGGAATACTCCAGGTAAAGCTGAAGGAATTGGTGGCTTTGGTCAGGTTGCTGATCGCTCCGCCGGCTGCGGTAATAAAGTCAGGATCTACATTCTTAACGGTAACGGTATACGTTTTTGCAGTACTGCCGGAATTTACCGCCTGTATGGAAGCATGCAGGCCGAGCATCCGTACCGCCAGCTGGCTGGAAGGATGATCGGTGCCGACTACTTCAGCACATTGATAATAGTTGAATGTCTGGGAGAATAGCTTCCCCAGCAGTGATAGGTGGACGAGTACAGTACAGAAAATGATCTTAGCTAATCTTTGTTGGCTAAATGTTTTCATAGTTAAACGGGTTTTTGTGAATAATGGTTATCTATCTACTTGTAACCCGGGTTTTCCACCAGGTTAGGATTATTGCCGGTACGTGATGTGGTAATGGGTAAATAATAATTGCGCTGGTAGAACACCGGGTTGGAAGTAGTGCCGTCAATTTTGTCTATCAATTCCAGTTTATATTTACCGGTGCCAAAATCCCGTATATAACGGATGCCGCTGTGGCTGCGCGATAATACATCCACAGCTACCCTCCAGCGCCGGAGGTCCCAGTAACGATGGCCTTCAAAAGCCAGCTCCACCAGTCTTTCGTGCCGGATCTTATCGTGGTCAATAGTGTTTAAAGCAGCTACGCCTGCCCGGTCCCTTATCTGGTTAACAGCATCCAGTGCTTCTGCATTTCTGCCCAGTTCAAAGGCCGCCTCTGCATAGTTCAGCAACACTTCTGCATAGCGGAACAATTGCCAGTCTGTACCCGAGGTGGCGCGTTCTCCCATATTATCCTTTCCTTCATCCAGGTATTTCATTACGCCGAAGCCGGTGCCAAAACTGTTGTCTACAGATTGTATGCCTTTGGCAGGTACATTTTGATAAGACCCGCTGCTAAGCACTGTCCCATCGGGCAGCAGCAGGCCGTTGTGGAAGTCTACTTTGCCACCTTTCCAGGCCGTGTTCTGGGTGTAGATGGATGCATAGAAGCGCGGGTCTTTATTGGCCCAGAGATCTTCAGTGCTCCATAACCCTTGCTGTACGGCAGCTCTGTTCAATGTGCCGGGTGTGCCGTCCGTATGTTCAAATGCTTCTGCCATTTCTACATAGGGAGCGTTCTGGTTACCTGCATTCCAGGCATGTGGTTTAGGCGCCTGAAAAAAATCCCATACCCATCCATCGCCACCGGTATTCCGCTGTATGTTGTCATGCCGTTTGGCCCAGATCACTTCCGGGTTATTCTTTTTCAGGAATACATTTTTGAAATTGACCACCTTGTCGGCATCGGCATTATACAATGCATACTGACCGCTGCCGATGATCAGCTTCGCAGCATCATACGCCTTTTGATAATAGCCTGCATCAGATGCAGGGATGCCCGTGATCCCATTCAGTTCCACCGTGCTGTATTGAGCGATGCTGGCGGCATATAAAGCAGCCCTGCATTTCAAAGCCAGCGCAGTGCCTCTGGATGGTCTTCCGTATTCTGCGGCCCCTCTTTCAGGGAGATCATTAGCGATGGCATCAATTTCCGATAAGATAAAATCATACACCCGCTGTTCTTTATCCCTTGCACGATACAGTTCCTCATAACCGGCATTAATATCCTGTGGCCCGGTGATGACAGGTACGCCGCCATAGCGTTTCACCATCGAGAAATAGTTGTACGCTCTCAGGAACCTGGCCTCCGCCACACGCGATTTTTTAAAGCCTTCATTTACCGGGGAGCCGGGTACTCTTTTAATAAATTCATTCAAAGTACGGATCGAGGTATAGGCATGCTCCCACCAATCCAGCACGCCACCAGCGATGGTAAGCCCGTTTGTTTTGGCGGCTGACTGTCCAAAGGTCCAGTTACGGGTACATTCATCACTCAGCTCATTCACAATAAAAGGCCCGTTCCAGTCGTCGCTGGAAGCCCAGTCGCTGTTCGGTGTTTCATTGTCCAGTATGTACATTTGCAAGTAAGCCTGCGTAAGATAAGCGTCTATCAGCGCCTGGTCATTCCACACCACTGCGTCTGAGATGCTGTCCAGCGGTTGTTTATCAAGCACGTCTTTCAGGCAGGAAGGAAGCAACAGCGAGAGAACGAAAAGTATATGTACAGTACGTTTCATGTGCAGTATTTTCGTTTAAGCGTTAGAAGGAGATGTTAGCGCCGAAGGAGATGGTTTTCTGCTGCGGATAATATCTTCCGCTTTCACTGGTAGGCGCTTCCGGATCAATATCATATTTGCCCAGCCGGTTAAAGGTCAGCAGGTTGGTTGCCGCTACATAGAATCGTAGCTGTGTTATCCTGAGTCTGTTCAGTAATGTCTTAGACAGACTATAACCAATAGCGGCGGTTTTCAGCCTTACATAAGCGGCTTTCTTATAACGGTTGTCGGTATAATATTCATTGGTGCCTGCTCCTCCCAATCTCGGTACCAGCGCGTTGGTATTGTTATTCTCCGGTGTCCATCGTTCATCATAAACGTAAGAAGCGTAGTTTTTGCCCTGGAAGAAAGTGATATAGGTATAATGCCCCATAGCACCCTGGAACAGGGCGGAAAAGTCAAAGTTCCTGTATTTAAGATCAGTGTTGAAGCCCAGCATCCAGTGAGGCCTTGTGCCTTGGCCTATTTCCACCTGGTCTTTCCAGTCAATGATCCCGTCTGCATTCACATCTTTTAAACGTTGATCGCCCGGCCGCAACGTAGTATTACCGCGCTGGTCCTGGTCAAAGGGCAGATCATCGATCTCCTTTTGTGAAGTGAAGATGCCATCTGCCAGGTAACCAAACTGACGGTCCGTCCATTTGCCGGATCTGCTGTTGATCCTGGCCAGATCCGCGTCGGTATAGGCAGGTTCTTCATAGTGATCCCATTTAGCTCTTGACCAGGATACATTGGCGCTGATGTTATAGAAAAGGTCATTGAGCCGCCCGGCAGTACCGATGTTTAGTTCAAAACCGCGGTCATTCAGGCTGTTCAGATTTTCAGGCGGCAGAGTAGCGCCAAAAGAAGAGGGTACGGTAGTAGCCCGGTTAGCCAGTATTCCGGAGCGTCTACGGCAAAACATATCCAGCTCTCCATACAGCTTTCTGTTCATCAGCGAAAAATCCAGGCCCGCATTATAGGTCCTTATCTTTTCCCAGGTCATATACGGATTGGGCAATCCTTTTGATACCAGCCCCTGCTGCGGGCCTGCGCCCAGTATATAAGGCCACTGCGACAGCTGGTAGCCGGACAGGTATTGAAAATTACCAATCGCGTCATTCCCTGCTTCTCCATAGCTGGCCCGCAGCTTCAGATGATCCAGGAAGCGGATGCCTTTCATGAAATTCTCTTCCGTTAAACGCCATCCCAGCGATACACTCGGAAAATATCCCCACCTGCCCCCTGCTGGGAACTTGGCCGAGGCATCTGCCCTGAAAATGCTTTCCAGCAGATATTTATCACGATAGCTATAATTCAGTCTGCCTACATAGCTCAGCCGGCCCATTTCACTGGCGCTGCCATTGTTAGACATCCCAACAGTGTTGCCCGCATACAGCTGGTCCAGCGCAGGGGTGAGGTAATCCCTTCTGCCTGCGCTGATCCAGTCGCCTTTAAAGTCAATGGCTTCATACAATGCCAGCGCGGTGATATGATGGTCGGCCCCGAAAGACCGGTCATACTTCAAAGCGTATTGCACGGTCAGCGTCCGGTTCTTGTCATCTCTCATATCAAGCGATGCTTTGGAACCGAAGGAGCCAGCCACCGTATACACCTGACTGGCAGGATCATAGCTATAGAGGGTAACAGGTTTTACAAAAACCTTATTGGATACATAATTGGCGGCATAGGTACCATAGGCCCTGGCAGATAATCCTGCTATTGCTTTAAACTGGTAGTTCAATGCAAAGGATCCCCGCAGGCTTTGGCCGTCGGTATTGTTGTATCCTGAAATTTCGCTGTTGCTCACCACATGCGCACCGCCGGTGCCATTACCGTCTGCAAAGGGTATTTTGGAAGGATCAGGAAAATGTGCCGCATAAATAGGCAGCGTATTCCAGAGATAGCCCCAGGCGCTGGCCTCTCCTGATTCCATGGATACCTGCGGAAAATTACGGTCCTCGATAATGCTGGATACGGTCAGCTCCAACGATAGATTGTCCAGTATTTTCGCGTCTATATTCGACTGGAAATTGTAACGTTTATAATCGCCGCCATTCTTTTTAAAAACGGTCTCCTGGTTCAGGTAGCCGATAAATCCATAGTATTTGATCGCGTCGCTTCCTCCTCTTACCGACAAATTATGCTGTTGCTGCGGTGCCCAGCTGCGGATCAGCTCATCGTACCAGTTGGTGTTAGGAAACAGGGGATCATTGCCCGCATAATATCGCCGCACTTCCTCTTCAGTAAAAGGTGCGGTAGCCTCCGGCTTACCTGCCTGCAGGTGTGCCTCCCTGGCCAGTTTTGCATACTGCCCCGCGTTTACTGGTTTCGGCATTACCGTAATACCCTGGAGGGTTTGCGAGGTATTCACCGTGAATACCGGCTTACCGGCGTTGCCCCGTTTGGTGGTTACCAGTATAACGCCATTGCCTGCACGCGATCCGTAAATGGATGCCGAAGCATCCTTCAGGATAGAAATAGATTCGATCTGGTTGGCATCCAGGAAACGGAAATCCGTCTCTATACCGTCCACGATCACCAGCGCATCGCCAAATCCGCGGATGCTTAACTGCGCAGCATCGGCTCCCGGTCTGCCGCTGGACTGTAAAGAGATGAGTCCCGGTAATCGCCCTGCCAATGCATTGGTGGCGCTGGCCACCGGCGCTTTGGTAATGGCGCTTGAATTCACGGTGGCAATGGAGCCTGTGATGTTGCCTTTGCGCTGTGTGCCATAACCCACCACCACCGCTTCATTCAGTTCTGCGCTTTGTTCGTTGAGGACAACGTTGACCGCACTGCCTTCATTCACCGCTACTTCCTGCGGTGCAAATCCGAGGTAGCTAAAGATCAGCACAGCGTTAGAACCAGGAGTATTGAGCGTAAACCGCCCTTCATTGTCCGTGGTAGTGCCTATCGCCGTGCTTTTGATCTTTACGCTTACACCAGGCAGTGCTTCGTTCTTTTTATCAGTCACCCTGCCGCTGATGGTGGATTGCACTTTATCGGAGACCGGAGGAACTGCAGGTTTTTTCTTTACCACGATAGTATTCCTGCTTATAGTGTAGGTTAAATGGTGTCCTTCAAAGCATTGCTGTAATACGGTCTCTAATTTTGCGTTGGTGAACGAGAGCTTGCCTACTTTGGTCTGGATGATCTCCGCATCGCAAAGCACATTGTATCCCGTTTGTTTCCTGATCGCCTGGAACACCTGTTCAAAAGTGCCTTTCTCCAGCGATAAGGTAAGCTGCTGAGCATAACAGTCGGCAGTCATTAATACAAGCATCAGTGGTATGCATAGCGCTACCCAGCGGAATGCCGGTAGCCGTTTCCTGCATAGGACGGGAAATACGCGTTTCATAACTTGGAATGATTAAAAATTATGCTTTATGGTTGTACATCGAACATAGGTAGCTGTTGAATGGCGGCTACGGCGATACGATCACCTTTCTTCCTTCCATGCTAAAGTGCATGGTGCCTGTCAGTTCAAGCATGCTAAGTACTTCATTTATATTTTCGAATTTGGATATGGTGCCCCACAGGGCTTTATGTGTTACATCTCCACGATATTCAATATCTACATTATACCAGCGTGCTATCTTACGCATCGCGCTTTGAATATTTTCGTTGGAGAATGAAAAGTAACCGTTCTTCCAGGCCAACGCGCTTTCTGTATCGGCGGCGCTCACCAACAGTCCTTTGGTGCCATGGTCAAACTGTGCCTGTTGCCCGGGTTGCAGTAGCACCGCCTTTCCCGGGCCATGCACTTTTACAGCGCCCTGAAGCAGGGTCGTGGTGAGGTGATGCTCATCTGTATAAGCCATTACATTAAAATGGGTACCTAATATTTCAATCTCAACGTCATTGGCCCTTACTATAAATGGGCTGTTCACATTGGGTGCTATCTCAAAATAAGCTTCCCCGCTCAAGGCCACCTGTCTTTCACTGCCATTAAAGGCAGTAGGAAAGCGCAGGGAGGAAGCAGCATTCAACCATACCTGTGAACCATCCGGTAAGGTAAGCTGGTATTGACCTCCTGCTGGGGTGTTAAGTATATTATAGCTGAGGTTGTCCGCCCTGCCTGCGGTAGTGTACTGCAGGTGTCCTTGTTGTTGATGGATGGTGGTATTGCCCTGTTGTATCACCTGCTTATCAGCGCTATCCAGCGTAATACGGGAGCCATCTGCCAGGGTGAGTGTGGCTTTGTTACAGCCAGGGGCAACAGTTTGCTCTGTTACTTGCTGTACCAGCGGTGGCGGTTGCGAAGGTCTTTGCTGGATCAGCATCTTTACCAGCGCGGTGCTGCCTGCGAGTATCAATACTGCTGCAGCTATGCTAACCCATACAGGCATACGGCGTATATGCGTCTCCTTTTTATTCCCATTTATTTGCGCTTCCACTCCCCGTTTAACACGCGCCACCACACCGGGGTAATCATATTCGCCGGCTGCCTTAGCCGCCAGCTGTTCATCCATGATCCGTTCCAGCTCCTGCACGTAGCTAGGATCATCCAGCAGCTTGCGCAAGGTGGCTTTATCGCCTTCCTGCAGCATGCCGGAAATGTAACGGTCTATCAGTTCCCTGAAGGTATTGGTATCCATATTGGCAGCCTCCGATTAAATAGACGCAGGAGAAAAGGGGGCCAATAGGGTGAGATGGAAAAATTATTTAAAATTTTTCCGGAAGCCATCCATATAGCAGTAAAGAAACCGTAATCGCCGTCCCCATCTGGCTCCTCAGATAAGACCGCAGGAATAGCAAGGCCTCTACCATATGCTCATTCACAGTGCCTTTCGATATCCCCAGTTCTGTAGCTATCTTTTCATAGCTCATCCCCTCAAAACGGCTCATCCTGAATACCTGTTTTCTTCGCGGTGGTAACAATTCAATGCCGCGCATCAATACCTCAGACAACTGCCGGTATTCCAGTTGCTGTACAGGGTTCAACAGATCTTCCTCGGCATCTTCCATCCCCATTTCAGTAAAGACATCCAGCTTCCTGCGCAGCTCCGAAATAGTACGGTTGCGGGTAATAATATGCAGGTACCCGGGAAAATTTGTAATCTCCGGCAACTCGGTGCGATGTTTCCATAGCTGCAGAAAAATATCCTGAGTGATCTCTTCTGCCAGTGGCGCGTTTTTAATATAGGTAAGTACGTGAGCGTAGATTTTTGGGGAATATATGCCTACCAGCGTGGCAAAAGCTTGCTGCTGCCCTTTGGCTACCCGGTTAAGTAACGCATTTTCGTTGTATTGATGCTCCAGCATTCCTATGACTAAAAATAACAAAAATATATCCTCCACATACCCTCCACATATCCTCCATATACCTTCCACATACCCCCATATTGTTTTTTTACCTCTCCCTTAACCAGTTGGGTTAAAATAATATCATTCACTATCTTGTCTGATATTATGCTAAATTCCATGAAAAAATTATCTGTACTCACGGCCCTCGTGCTATGCTTTGCCACGCACCTTACCGCACAAACTAAACCAGCTGCCCGCACATCGCAGCACCAGAATCCTTACATCCAGCTGCCCTTAGGCGACATCCGGCCACAAGGCTGGCTGCGTGAAATGCTCATCCGCCAGAAGAACGGCGCCACCGGTCATCTGGATGAGCTTTATCCCCTGGTCATGAACCACCGCAATGGCTGGCTGGGTGGCGATGGCGACCAATGGGAGCGTGGCCCTTACTGGATAGATGGCCTGCTGCCACTGGCCTACATTCTTCACGACACTGCCCTCATCGCCAAAGTAAGGCCCTGGGTAGAATGGACCATTAAAAGCCAGCAAGCCGATGGTTATTTCGGACCATCAAAAGATTACAGTCCCGAACCAGGCTTGCAACGCGATAACAGCCACGACTGGTGGCCCAAGATGGTAATGCTGAAAGTTCTGCAGCAGTACTACTCCGCCACCGGCGACAAACGGGTGATCAGCCTGCTGACTAATTACTTCCGTTATCAGCTGAAAGAGCTGCCCGCCAAACCACTGGACCACTGGTCCTTCTGGGCACGCTATCGCGCCAGTGATAATCTCCTGGTAGTATACTGGCTATACAACATTACGCATGAGCCCTTCCTCCTGCAGCTGGGCGATCTGCTGCACAAACAGTCTTTTGATTTCACCAACGCTTTTTTAAATACCGATATGTTGTCCACAGCTGGCAGCATCCACGCCGTAAACCTGGCGCAGGGAATGAAGGAACCGGCTGTCTATTATCAGCATCACCCGGAAAAGAAATACCTGGACGCCACTAAAAAAGGTTTTGAAGACCTGCGCAAATTCAACGGTATGGCCCACGGCATGTATGGTGGAGATGAAGCCCTGCACGGCAACAACCCTACCCAGGGATCAGAATTCTGTTCCGCCGTTGAGATGATGTACACACTCGAAAATGTATTAGAGATCACCGGCGATGTATCCTATGCAGACCAGCTGGAAAAGATCGCCTTTAACGCCCTACCCACACAAGCCACCGAGGATTTCACGGGCCGCCAGTACTTCCAGCAGGCCAACCAGGTAATGATCTCCAGGCACGAACGCAACTTCGATGTGAACCACCATGGTACCGATGTATGTTACGGACTGCTCACCGGCTATCCCTGCTGTACTTCTAACATGCACCAGGGCTGGCCTAAGTTCACGCAGAACCTTTGGTATGCCACACCAGACAAAGGACTCGCCGCACTGGTCTACGCCCCCTGCGAAATAAAAGCCTCCGTTGCCAACGGTGTTCCGGTGTCTTTCAAAGAAGAAACAAATTATCCCTTCGAAGAAAGCATCCGCTTCACTTTAAACGCAGATAAAAAGGCGGCTTTCCCCTTGCACCTGCGCATTCCCGCTTGGTGTAAGAAAGGCGCTGTAAAGATCAATGGCAAAGTATGGAAGGAATCCCCAGGCAACACCATCGTTAAGATCAGCCGTGAATGGCAACCCGGTGATGTGGTAGAGCTGACATTACCCATGCATATCTTCCGCAATAGCTGGTATGAAAATTCCGTATCAGTAGAACGCGGCCCCCTCACATATGCCTTGAAGATAGGAGAGTCCTCTAAGCTGGTTAAGAACGATAAGGATCCTATTGACTATGGTGACAGCTACGAGGAAATATATCCTACTACTCCCTGGAACTATGGCCTGATGGAAATGCCCGAAAATAAGCTGGCAGAAAATTATCAGGTAGAAAAGAAAGGGTCAGTGTCTTCCTATCCCTGGAATTCGGAAAATGCACCGCTGATTATCAAGGCAAAGGCTAAACGAATTCCTTCCTGGGGCCTGTACAATGAGATGGCCGGACCTGTTCCTTTTAGCTACACCTTCCAGATGGAAGTGGCGGACAAGGAAGAGGAAATTATCTTGATCCCCTACGGATGTAGTAAGTTAAGGATTTCACAATTCCCGGTAATAAGAAGGTAGATTAATACTTTTTTCATACCTTGCGGCCCATTTTTAACATTACCTATGCAAAGATCTATTAGTTTACTCCTGCTGGTACTCACGGCAGGTGTGGTGAAGGGACAGAACATCTACAGCGCCCTGCAATTAAATGAACAAACAGCATACAAAGCGAAGCGGCCTAAACAAATTGCCGAAACAAAGACTGTCTTTGGCCTGGAAGGCCAAAAAGTAGAGAAGTCTGTCAAGGTTTTTGACGCTGCCGGGATGCTGCTGACAGAAGAACGTTTCGATGAGAACGGCAAACGTACTGCCAGGCTGACGCTTAAGAATGACACCGTTAATCGGCGCTGCCTGGAAAGATCCTTTGAAAGATGGGGCGCAACAGGAAATGCCAAGGAAACAACCATCTACACCTATGATGCCAGTCATTTTCTGATCCGTGTAACAGACCAGGACGCAAACGGAGCCATCATGCTGATCTCAAAGATCACCAATGATGAAAAGGGACATCCTGTTGAACTGTCAATCGAAGATGGACAGGGGACCCCGATTGGTAAAGAAACCGCTACCTATCTGTATGATCGTAACAGCGTTGTTACAACGGTGTTCGATAACGACAGGAACAAAATTTCAACCGATACGCTGAGGATCAGCCTGAAAGATGCCCACCTGCATCCGGCAGAAGGAACTGCTTACAATGAGCAGGGCGATATAACAAAATGGACCAGCAGGCAGGCCAATGGCCCCCTGGATGTTTATGAAGCAGAGTATGTATACGATGCTGCAGGTAATTGTATTGATGAAGTGATCTCTAAAGTAGAAGTGAAAGGCGCCGCTAAACCCAAAAAGAGAAAGGAAAAGCGTTTTGAACGGCAATACACTTATTAACAGAAATACGATAGTTATACTATGATAAGGAGCGCGAAGAATACTATATCTTCGCGCTCTCCTTTTATCCAATAAACCCATAGAGCTATATGAGAACAACACCCGCTATTCCAACCATGTTTGTGGCCGCTTTTTATTGTTTATTCTCCCTTTCCTGTGCAAAGGATAACGACAACAATGGACCAGATGATGAGGGTTACGGTACGGAAAATTATTCTCCCTCCTCCGCGCTTATAGCAGAGCGGCCTGTAATGTATACTGGTAACGACACCATCAGGGACTCACATAGGATCATCCAATACTTAATCCGCAGAAACGTACTGGACAAGTTCACCTTCATGCCTGATATACCGGGAGACAATTTCAGTTCTTTCTCCATGCATTTTAAAGAAGGAAATAAGATCCAGCTGGGTTTCAGGAATGCCGAGATCATAGAAAGATCCGCCTCCCAGCTGCTGATCGCCGAAATAGATTCTACTGTCAGCCAGCCTGTTGGCGAGGGGAAAGCAAAACGGCTGATGAGCCTCGTGCCGCTGCACAGCCCAAGAACAGTATGTTCAGATTTTTATAACACCCCCTGCAAATACCGTGAGCTGACACCTGTAATGGTGGCAGATGGTAAATACACTATCCCTTATGTGGTAGCTTATGTATCAGTAGATGAAATGATCTCTACGCCATTTGGAATGGCCAATTCAACCACTTACAGTTCAACACAGGGTATTATGCTTTTTAACAAGGCAATGATCTCCGAACTGGATGATGATGGTGGTATTAATCGCCACGATACACTGGTGGTGCAGGTGTTGAAACGTGCAATGATAAAACAGTAAATAAAAAAAGACGCGGAGATCATCCGCGTCTTTTTTTTATTGTGCTATTATTTTATTGAGACCATTTGGTACGTGTTCTATCCCAACGATGGGCTTTCAGTTCTTTCAGCAGTTGAGCCGGCAGCCCTTTGCCATCACTGCAGTTCATATTCGATTCCACATTCTTTATCTTCCTCATGCCCGGTATGGTAGTCGCAGTATCAGGATTGCTGAGAATGAAACGTATAGCCATTTCCGCCATGGTCATTCCGGCAGGTATCAGTGGTTTCAGCGCGTCTGCATGGTCAACGCTGGCATGCAGGTTTTCCGGAACAAAGTAAGTAGCCCTCCAGTCTCCCTGGGGAAAAGTGGTTTCTTTGGTAAAGGTGCCCGTCAGTGTACCTTCGTCAAATGGCACCCTGGCAATCACGCCAATGTTCTTTTCACGGCATAAGGGAAGCAGCTTATCTTCCGGGTTCTGGTCAAAGATGTTATAGATTACCTGTACGGCGTCTATCAGTCCGGTCGCTAATGTATCCAGGCAGTTATTCGGCTCCCAGCGGTTCACACTGATACCCCAGGCCTGTACTTTACCTGCTTTGGTCAATTGGGTGATGGCCTCCTGCCATTCATCCAGCTGGGCCCAGTTATCTTCCCACACATGGAACTGCTGCAGGTCAATGGTTTCAATACCCAGGTTTTTCAGGCTCTTCTCCGTGTATTCCACAATATGAGCTGCGGGGAATACCTCTTCCAGTTTGAACTGCGGTTGGGAAGGCCACGTAAAGTTCTTGGGGGGTATCTTGGTAGCTACGTATAAGCGTTTCCCGGGATGCCGTTTGATAGTCCTGTTCAGTATCTGCTCACTGAGCCCTTTGCCGTATCCCCAGGCCGTGTCAAAAAAATTGCACCCTAATTCGATGGCCCTGTCCAGTGCATCGTTCACTTCCTTTTCTTCCGAGCCTGTCCAATCGGCCATTCCCCACATACCATAGCCCACTTCACTCACTTTCCAGCCGGTTCTGCCAAATGTTCTGTATTGCATAAATAAATCTGATTTTGTAGTGTGGAATTTAAAGAGATCCTGCATCTAAAGTAATTATAGTTTATCAAATTGCTGCCTGCTATGTTTTAACATAGTATGGAAAAGCGCCGGATAAACGTCAGGTTGTGGAGAAAACTTAATTATCTATCTTTGGCCGCGAATAACAGGTAGATTGTTGAACCCCGGCCCTGTGGCGACCCGACAAGATAAGTATAACACAAGAGCATGTCCCTATAAAACCAATGAAATAATATGAAACAAATTTGTATTACAGCACTTTTCCTGCTAACATGTTTTACCTCAGTGCAGGCCCAGCACAAAAATGACGATCTCCCGCGCTTCCGCTTCGCCCTCCAGGGTGGATGGAGCTACCGCCTGGCAAAAACAGCCGATGTAGGAGATGCTGATCTTAAAGAATACATTAAAGGTTTAAAATCCGGTTTCCACCTGGGGGTGGACGGTGCTTTTTTCTTTACCGAGAATTATGGCGCAGGTCTGAAATATGCCTACTTCCGTACCAGTAATGAAATAGGCAATGTAACCGTTACGACCACCACCGGAGAATCCAGGACCGGGTTGATGCAGGACAAGATCAATATTCATTACTTCGCACCGGAGTTCTGGTCAAGGTATGCTTTTGCTGATAACAAGCTTGTTTTAGTCGCCGGAGCTTCCATTGGTTACCTGCGCTATATCGACAACGGTGTGCTGGTAGATCCCCTCACCATTACAGGCGGTACAGTAGGTGTAGGATTTGACATCGGCCTGGATTATATGATCACCCCGCAGTTTGGCATCGGCGCCAACCTGGGCCTCATAGGCGGATCAATCGGTACTATGAAGTATAACGATGGCACCGGCGAAAGAGAAGTAAGCCTGGATGATAACCAACGCGAGAACCTTACCAGGCTTGATGTTTCCGCAGGCGTAAGATGGTGCTTCTGATAACTATTCTGAAATGATCACCTTCACACCACGGTCGGTTACCATTTTTATCGTGTCGGGCGATACCAGGTTATCTGTAATGATATAATCTACCTGTTCCAGGCTGCAGATGCGGCCAATGCCCCTCCGGTCAAACTTGGAGCTGTCGGCCATCACCACTACCGTTTGTGCGAGGGTGATCATTTTCATAATAAGACTGGCCTCCGCCAGGTTGGAAATAGATAAGCCAAATTCAGGATCAATCCCGTCCACCCCTATAAATAATACCCCGCAGGATATATCATCCAGCAGCCTTTCCGCAAAAGACCCGGCAGCAGAAGAAGAGCTCTGATGAATAAGGCCCCCTATCTGCAATACATCCACATGCGGGCGGTTGCAAAGCTCCAGCGCCACCTTCAGGGCAGGGGTGATCACCGTAATATGTTTGGACGGATATAATGCGCGGGCCAGCTCAAATGCCGTAGTGCCCGAGCCTACAATAATAGAATCATTCATACCGATCAGGTTCATCGCAGCCTTTGCTATCTTCTTCTTTTCATCCGTTTTGATGAACTCCTTTTCATTGATCGGCTTCTCGATCGTATACGGGTTCTGAGTAGAGCCACCGCCCTTGGTACGGAACAGCAGCTTCTTTTCCTCTAACAGCTTCAGGTCTTTCCGGATAGTTACACCGGACACCTGCAGGGAGTCGCTCAACTCCTGGATATCTACCCTCCCATTCTCCTGCAGTTTCTGTAAAATAAGCTGATGCCTGTCTGTAATATTCATAAAGCGACCCCTGGTCTTATTTATGTTAAAAAAACTTTCACCAAATATAAAGATTTTATAAGCAGAAAAGGGGATTATTCTCTCCAATCCCCGGGCAGTAAGCTTATGCTACTACTTACGATGGCCTGTTGCGGGGTATATGCCAGCTTTACAAGCGAAAGAAAAAATATTTAAATAACTTTACTTTTATTAAAACAATTACTTAACTTTAATTTAATTTACTTTAATAAACTTTAAACTCTACTTTCGCACTGACGCTTTAAAGTAGTTCAATTAGTACTGTATGGATTCCACGACTGATATGAAATAACAGCCGGAGGCCCTGGTGTACACAGGCCCTGACTGAAATACTATCATACCTTAAAAACGATCAGAAACACACACAACAAACCAGTTTAAAACATGAACAATCATAGCTGCACTAACATGTGCCTCAGGCACGTGCTGGGAATACTGCTGCTTGTACTGCCGTCTGTACTGTTCGGACAATCGCAGCGAACCGTGCGGGGATTGGTAACCAATGATAAGGGGGAACAGCTCATTGGCGTGAACATAAGAGTTAAAGGCACTAACACCGGCACTATATCCGGCACAAATGGACAATACCAGCTTACCGTACCCGGTAACGATGCCATCCTTGTATTTTCTTTCGTAGGCTTCGCCGAAACGGAAACACCCGTAGGCGAACGTAATAACATCGACATTCAGCTGAAACCCAGCGCCCGCAACCTGGACGATATCGTGGTAGTAGGCTACGGTACCCAGAAAAAGGTGAACCTCACCGGTGCGGTAGACCAGGTAGGCAGCGAAGTATTTGAGAACCGCCCGCTCACCAACGTCACCCGCGGCCTGCAGGGCGCTATACCTAACCTGAATATCCGTATGACAGATGGCAAACCTACCAGGGGCGCAGACTATAACGTTCGCGGTACAACGTCCATCGGCGCAGGAGGTAGCGCACTCATACTAATAGATGGCGTTCCCGGAGATCCCAACCTGGTAAACCCGAACGACATTGCCAGCGTTACCGTACTGAAAGATGCCGCCGCCGCCGCCATCTACGGCGCCCGTGGTACCTTCGGCGTGATCCTCATCACCACTAAAAGCCCTGCAAAGGATAAGACAGTTGTCAACTACTCGGGCAACTTCTCCCTGAACGAACGTACCATCAAACCTAAGATGGTTACCAACGGCTATCAGTGGGCCAAAACCTTCGATGACGCCTTCACTTCCTGGAACGACTACACCGCCCATGCCCAGAAGGTGAACTCCGTGTTCCCCTTCTCCCTGGATTACCTGGATGAGCTCAAACGCCGGAATGATGATCCCAGCCTGCCTAAAACAGATATCAACCCCGCCACCGGTGATTATGTATACTACGGCAATACCGACTGGCTGAAAGAGCTCTATGCAGATAACAATCCTTCCATGGAGCATAACCTGAGCGTATCCGGCAGCAGTAAGAATGTAGGATACTACCTCTCCGGCAGATATATGTCGCAGCAAGGTATCTTCCGTTATAATCCTGATAACTTTAAAACATACAACCTCCGGGCACGTGGCTCCGTACAGGCCTTTCCCTGGTTAAAGATTGAAAATGACCTGAGCTTTACACAAACCAATTACTTTTATCCGATCCTGAACCACCCCGGCAATACACCGGTATGGAGAAGGATCTCCGACGAAGCTTTCCCCATCGCTATGCTCCGCAATCCTGATGGCACGCTTACCGAGAATGCATCTATCGTATTCGGTAGCTTCATCAGCGGTAACAACCAGTCAGAGCTGAGCAGGATGCAGATCCGTAATACCTCCCGTTTCACAGCCGGCCTGTTTAAGAACAGGATCCACCTGAATGGCGACTTTACCTTCTGGCGCCTCAATGATGTGGAAAAGCGTATATACACCCCCGTTCCCTACAGCAAAAAGCCTGGCACTATGCTGGAACGCGGCGAAAGCAAGCTGAATGAAGATGATGATAAGACCAATTACCTGGCCGCCAACCTCTACGCAGACTACGAACAAACCGTTCGCAAACACTATTTCAAAGCAATGGTGGGTTATAACTATGAGAACTCAAAGCTCACCAGCAGGTACATCCAGCGCGATGGTATCATCAACAATGAGCTCCCTGATTTCTCGCTCACCAACGGTCTCAATTTCACTTTACGTGGTGGCGGTAACGAGTGGAGAACGATTGGTGGCTTCTTCCGTCTGAATTATGTATTTGACGAACGCTACCTGCTGGAAGTGAACGGCCGTTACGACGGTACTTCCAAGTTCCCGCAAAACCAGCAATGGGGCTTCTTCCCCTCTGCCTCCGCTGGCTGGCGTGTATCTAAAGAGAAGTTCTGGACACTGCCCTACAAGATCTTCTCCGATCTTAAGCTGCGGGCTTCCTACGGTACACTCGGCAACGGTAACGTAGATCCATACCAGTTCCTGGAATCGATGAGCGTGAGCCAGGCGGCCCGCATCGTTAACGGTATCCGTCCGGATTATACACAGCATCCCAACGTGATCCCTGCAGGCCTTACATGGGAAAAGGCAACCACCCTGAACTTTGGTGCAGACATGGTGTTCCTGGACGATCGCCTGACTACTACATTTGACTGGTATACCCGCAAAACCAAAGATATGTTCACCGATGGTTTGCCCTTGCCCGGCGTATTTGGCGCTGCAGAACCTAAAGGCAACTATGCAGACCTCGATACAAAAGGCTGGGAGCTCTCTATCGGATGGCGCAACAAACCGAAAGGCCGCAATGCTTTCAGCTACGATCTTCGCTTAGTGCTGTCTGACAACCAAAGCACCATCACCCGTTTCAATAATCCCCTGGGCCTCATCAACACCTATTACGCAGGTATGAAGGTGGGCGACGTCTGGGGCTTTGTAACAGATGGATATTATAAAGACCAGCACGAAATAGATACCCGCGGCATCGACCAGAGCTTTATCCGCGTATCTGCCCTTAACAAGCCGCTGCCCGGTGATATAAAGTTTGCAGACCTGAACGGTGACGGTAAGATCGATGAAGGTGCAGGCTCCCTGTCCAACCCGGGCGACCGCCGGGTGATTGGCAACACCTCACCGCGTTACACCTACGGCTTTAACTCCAACATGGAATGGAAAGGCGTCTTCCTGTCCCTCTTCGTGCAGGGCGTAGGTAAGCGTGACTTCTGGCCGGGTACAGACAACTCCCTGATCTGGGGGCCCTATAACCGCCCTTACAGCTGGCAGCCGGAAGACGTAGTGAACAATATGTGGTCTGAACAGAACCCGGATGCTTACTTCCCCCGCCTCCGTGGCTATACCGCACTCAACTCACGTGCAGAGCTCACCGTACCGCAAACCAAATACCTGCAGAACGTAGCCTATATCCGGCTCAAGAATGTGAGCCTGGGATATAACCTGCCTGCACGCCTTATTTCAAGGGCTGGTATGTCTAACGTGCGCGTATATCTCAGCGGGCAAAACCTCTGGGTATGGAGCCCCATGTATAAGCATATCAAAACAATGGACCCTGAAGTGATAGAAGGCGCCGATCCGGAACTGGCCTCCGGCGCTGGTAACGGGATGAGCTACCCGATGCTGAAAACCTATACGTTTGGGATCAATGTCACATTCAAATAAAATGAACATGCAACGTCTTTTATATATACTCATCGTGATGCTTATGCTCACTGCCTGTGATCATAACCTGGACCTGAAACCGGTGGATAAGCTCTCGCCTGAGAACGCATTCAACACCGAGAAGGACCTGCAGCTCTACGCCAATTCCTTCTATCTCGATCTGCCCGATGGCAATGAGATCGTAAGAGGAGATGAGCTCAGCGATTACCTGGTTGGCAGAACGCCTTCCACCTATATCTACGGCAGCTTCGGCGCCACACAGGCCACTGGCTGGAGCTGGGGTGCTTTACGGAAAGTGAACTACTTCCTGCAGCATGCGCCTCATGCCAAAATAACCGCAGAAGCCATGAACCACTACCTGGGCCTGGCCCGCTTCTTCCGTGCCTGGTTCTACTTTGATAAAGTAAAGCAGTTTGGCGATGTGCCCTGGTACGGCAAAGCGCTGGAGGTGAATGATCCGGAACTGTTCAAACCCCGCGATCCGCGTACCCTGGTAATGGATAGCATTCTGGCTGATCTTGACTTTGCCTGCGCCAATCTCCGCAGCGTTAAAGATAAAGACGCCTCCACTGTAACCCGCTGGGTGGCCCTGGCTTTCAAATCACGTGTCTGCCTGTTTGAAGGTACTTTCCGCAAATATCAAACGCAGCTGGGCTTAAGCGCTACTGCCAATAAATGGCTGGATGAATCCATCAAGGCGGCAGACGATCTGATGAAAAGCAACCAGTATAAGCTGCTGACCGGCGCTCCTGATAAGAATTACCGCGACCTCTTCACCCTGGAAGTACCTAACACTACAGAAGTGCTGCTGGCCGCGGTGAACAGCAAAAGCCTACGCGTGTTCAACGATGCTAACTGGTACTGGACCAGTGCCACCTATGGCGGCCGCTTCAGCTTCATCAAGAAGTTCATCAATACCTACCTGAAAATAGACGGCACGCCGTTTACCGCACAGGCGGGCTATAATAACATTCCCTTCAACGAAGAAGTAAAAGACCGCGATCTCCGCCTCAGGCAATCCATCCGCATGGGCAACTATACCCGCGACGGCGCCATCGCTCCGCCTGATTTTACCTATACCTACAGCGGTTACATGCCCATCAAGCTCACGCTGGATGCTAAAGCTACAGATGGTGTGGCAGAGAATTACAACTCTCTTCCCATCATCCGCTATGCAGAAGTGCTGTTGAACTTCGCAGAAGCAAAAGCAGAAAGAGGCACTTTCACTACCGCTGATTGGGACGCTACCATTGCTTTACTGCGCAAGCGCGCGGGCATTACCAGCACTCCCTACCCGCTGACAGCAGACACTTATCTGCAGCAGAATTATTATCCTGACATCACCAACCCGGTGCTGCTGGAGATCCGCCGCGAACGTGGCATCGAGCTCTCCCTCGAAGGCTTCCGTTATGATGACCTGAAACGCTGGCGCGCAGGTAAGCTGCTGGAAAACCAGTACGACGGTATGTACGTACCCGCGCTCAATACACTGATAGACCTGAACGAGGATAACAAAATGGATGTGTCTTTCGTAGAAAGTATCCCTGCCACCAAAGTACCGGGTGTATACTACTTCCTGATTGACAATGTGCAGTACAAGCTGAGCGGCGGTACCAGCGGCAACCTGATCCTGTTCAGCAACCTGGCGCGTAAATATGAAGACTATAAATATTTCTATCCCATCCCGTATAATGAGATTATTTTGAACAGTAACCTGGAGCAGAATCCAGGATGGAGTAACTAACAACTGATACATTCATGTCAACCAACAACACTTCCACGTTCCCGCCCACCATCTTTGATAAAGCGGGCATCCCTCAGCAGCTGCTGTGGGGATACATCGGTATCATGATCTTCATGATGGGCGATGGCATCGAACAGGGCTGGCTGAGCCCATACCTGGTAGACCATGGTATGACCGTACAGCAGTCGGCCACCTTGTTCACTGCCTATGGTATTACCATTGCTATCTCCGCCTGGTTTTCAGGCGTGCTGGCAGAAGGCTATGGCGTAAAGCGCACCATGCTCGCCGGCCTGCTGCTCTACATCGCAGGTACCATCGGCTTTGTAGGCTTCGGCATGCCGGAGCTGAACTTCCCTGTAATGCTGCTCACTTACGCATTACGCGGTTTTGGCTACCCGCTCTTTGCCTATTCCTTCCTGGTATGGATAGCCTATAGCAGCCCGAAACAGCAGCTGGGCCGCGCAGTAGGATGGTTCTGGTTTGTGTTCACCGGTGGACTGAATGTATTAGGCGCTTATTATTCCAGCTGGGCCATTCAACGCTTTGGCCATCTCAATACGCTGTGGACCTCCCTCTTCTGGGCTTTGCTGGGCGCTTTCTTCGCACTGGTATTGAACAAGGGCTCTATTAAAGGAACAGTGGCTGCGCAATCAAAAGTGGAAGAGCTGATCAAAGGCCTCACCATCGTAAAAGAAGAACCGAAAGTATTACTGGGAGGCATTGTGCGGATCATCAACACCACCGCACAATTTGCCTTCCCGGTATTTCTGCCTATGTATATGGCCCGTCATGGTTTTGATACAACACAGTGGCTGCAGATCTGGGGAACCATCTTCACGGCCAATATCGCCTTCAACCTCATCTTCGGTTTTGTAGGCGATCGCCTGGGATGGCGCAATACCGTGATGTGGTTTGGCGGAATGGGATGTGCTGCAACAACCTTACTCTTCTATTATGCACCGCAGATCTGGGAAAACAGTTTCTGGATGACGATGATCGCCGGCGTTCTTTGGGGCGCTTTCCTGGCGGGTTATGTGCCCTTATCCGCACTGGTGCCTTCACTGGTGAAGAAAGATAAAGGCGCCGCCATGGCCATCCTGAACCTGGGCGCAGGCTTGCCTGTATTTGTAGGCCCTGCTATTGTAGGCCTGTTCATCGGCATCGTGGGAGAAGCCGGTGTGATCTGGATCCTGGCTGTCCTTTATGCCATCAGCGCCCTTTTAACGCGCTTCATCACACTGCCTGATAATGCAAAGACAAACATAAATATATCACATGCGAGTATTGATCACAGCGCCGTATCATGAGAGCGGTCTGAAAACGTTAGAGCAACAATTCGGAACAATTATTTACCGGTCCTGGAAACCCAACGGCAGGGCCTATAATGAAGAGGAGATCCTGCAGCTCCTGCAATCCTCCGGTGCAGAAGCCCTGATCACGGAGCACGACCATGTAGCGGCAAACGTTATACGTGCGGTACCGGGATTGCAGTTCATCGGCGTATGTCGTGGCACACCTTCCAATGTAGCAGTACCGGTGGCAACAGAATTAGGGATCCCTGTATTTTTCACGCCCGCCCGCAACGCACAGGCGGTAGCCGAGATGTTCATCTCTAATGTGATTATGCTCCTGCGCAACACCATCCCCGGTATGGATTGGCTGAAAGGCCGCGGCTGGAAGGAAGGCGCGCATGATTCTTACCTGCACTTCAAAGGTAATGAGCTGGCAGGCAAAACTATCGGTCTGGTAGGCTTCGGCGCTATCGGCCAGCTGATCGCCCGCCTGCTGAAACCATACCCCTGTAATATTCTTTTCTACGATCCATATGTGGCTGACTATGATAAGAGCTATCAGCAATGCAGCCTGGAAGAGGTATTCTCCGGCGCTGATATCGTCTCGGTACACCTGCCTGTAACAGCAGAGACCAAAGGCATGATCAACGGCGCCTTATTGAAAAAGATGAAAAAAGATGCCATTTTTGTTAACACAGCCCGCGCTTCCGTTGTAAAGCGTGAAGACCTGCTGGAAGTACTGGAAAGCCGCTCTATCCGCGGTGCTGTACTGGACGTGTTCGATAACGAGCCGCCGGATGCACTGGACTACCGCATCATTGATCTCCCGCATGTGATTGCCACACCGCACATCGCTGGCGCTACCTTCGAAGTGGAAGACCATCACGTAGAGATCATGAACAGGGCTTTGTTACAATGGTATGCCAAAGGCAATAAGCAGATTGCCGAGCTGGCCAATAAAGAAATACTTAAAGTGCATATTCAATGACCGTATCCGCCACCTATATTGTTGTCGATATTGGCACCGGCAATGTGCGTGTAGCCGCTGCTTCATCCGAAGGGAATGTGCTCGGTGTTGCCCGCGAAGACATCAGCTATGTAAAAGACCCGCTCTATCCGGATGCGCTGTACTTTGACCCGGACCAGCTCTGGCAGCAGGTATTGCGCCTTGCGACATCCGTCTTGTCACAGGTGCCCGCCGCTACGGTGAAAGCCATTACGGCCACCAGCCAGCGCGAAGGCATTGTACTGATCGATGCCAAAGGCGGATCGCTGATAGGCCTGCCCAATATCGACCACCGCGGACGGGAATGGGAGGAGCTCATCACGGACAAAAGCGGTGTGTACCAACTCACCGGCCGCTATCCTACCTCATTATTCTCTGCCCTCAAACTGGTAGGGATCCGCGAACGCAAACCCGAGCTTTGGAAACAGCTGGCTACCTTCCTGAGCATTAGCAACTGGATAGAGTATAAGCTCAGCGGCCTCGCACGTTATGAGCATTCCCAGGCATCTGAAACCTTATTGTACGATGTAGCGCAGCAGCAATGGTCGCCCGCACTCTGCAAAGTGTTCGGACTGGACCCCGCGCTTTTGCCTGAGCTGGCCGCATCCGCCACTGTGCTGGGCGGCATCCTGCCCGATGTAGCGCAGCAGCTGGGTATTCCTGCAGATACAAAGATCATTATAGGCGGTGGAGATACACAGCTTGCCATTAAGAGTACACGCCCTGCCGTGAACGATATGGTGATCGTGTCCGGTACCACCACGCCCATCGTCAAACTAACAGACACCTATACACTGGACGAGGATGAACGTACCTGGACCAGCCGCGATATTGAGAAAGGCCGCTTTGTATTTGAAGCCAACGCCGGTGTTACAGGACTGAACTATCAACGCCTGAAAGAGATCTTCTATCCAAATGAAGGCTATGATGTGATAGAGAAAGAGCTGGAAGAAAACCCGCATAACCTGTGCATGGCCTCCCTTGGTTCCCTGCTGGCTGATGAAGAGGTATCGCTTACCAGGGGCGGCTTTATATTTCATGCTCCCGTATCTCACCTGCTTACCCGTGGTTCTTTTGTATGGGCTACCATGTTGGATATTGCCTGTTCTATCGTGAAGAACTATCGCATATTAGCGGAGGTAGCCGGCCATCAGCCAGACTATATCTGGGGCTGCGGCGGCGGCTTGCAAAGCCGGGTGCTGCGGCAGCTGATCGCCAACCTCACCGGTAAGAAGGTACAGATGCGCTACGAGTTTCAGCAATCATCCGCTGTAGGCGGCGCCCTGATCTGCAATGAAGCGCTACAGGTCAACGCGAAAATGGATGAGCGTACCGAAGTGGTATATCCCCTGCAAACGGAATACTATGCCACATTATATGCGGAGTGGGAAAAGACCCGCAGCTATTTCAGGAATATGAACTGATCATCTTCAATTTTATTTCATGCGAGATAACAATGCATGCTTTATAGGGATCGACGTCGGCACACAGGGTGAAAGGGTGGTATTGCTGGATGCCCGTGGCAACCTGCTGGGCAGCGCAGAAGAAGCCTTCGCCCTCAGCGAACAATCCAGGGAAGAGCAGTCGCCCATCACCTGGTGGGATGCCTGTCTCCGCTCATTGCAACAGCTGCTGTCACAGGCTTCCCGCGAAACAGACCTGCGGCATATCCGGGCTATCTCCGTCACTTCTACCTCGGGTACCATCATCCCTGTAGATCAGCATTATCAGCCCCTGCATAACGCCATCATGTATAGTGATACACGGCAGGAGCAGGAGGGAAGGGCCTGCCGCGAAGCAGCGCTGAATTATAACCCTGATGGGTACACGGCTTTCAATACTTCCAGCGGCCTTCCCAAAATGTTATGGTTCATACATCATTACCCGGAGAAAGCCGCGCAATTATACAAATTCATACACGCCGCAGACTTCATCACCGGCAGACTTTCCGGCCGCTACGATATAACTGATCTTACCAACGTATTAAAATCCGGCTATGATGTGCAGCAAGGCCGCTGGCCGGAATACATCTGGGAGCAGCTGCCTTTGCCGCAGCAATGGCTGCAGCAGGTAACCCCTTCCGGTACGCCTGTTGGCGGTATAGACCCTGCACTGGCTGCGCAATTAGGCTTATCTGATAATGTACTGATAGTAGCCGGTATGACGGACGGATGTGCTTCTCAGATCGCTTCCGGCGCTGTGAATCCCGGCGACTGGAACACCACCATCGGTACTACCCTGGTAGTGAAAGGCGTAACCACCACTGCTATCCAGGACCCGGCTGGAAGGTTGTACAATCACCGCCATCCCGAAGGCTACTGGATGCCCGGAGGAGCCAGCAATACAGGCGCCGACTGGATCACCCGCGATTTCAAAGAACAATTGTCTACTCTTGAAGCACAAGCTGCCGCCATCATCCCCACCGGGCATTTGTCCTGGCCCTTGATGCAGCAGGGAGAACGCTTTCCCTTCATTGCGCCCCAGGCCAGGGGATTTGAAGATCCCGGCCTTACCCCGGCAGAACGCTTTGCCGCAGGTATGGAGGGCGTAGCCTACATAGAACGTTATGCCTATACCATGATAGAACAGCTGAGCGGCGAGCCCGTAAAAGCGGTGTATACAGCAGGCGGGGGCAGTAACAGTGCAAGCTGGCTAAACATCCGCAGCAACGTGCTGAACCTGCCGCTGTATAAAATGAAACACATCACCGGTGCAGTGGGCGCCGCTATACTGGCTGCATCCAAAACCTGCTTCTCCAACATCATGGAAGCAGCTGCCGCCATGACGCAGGTAGAAAAGGAAGTACATCCCGATCCAGCCCTGGTAGCAGCTTACGATGCTCACTATGCAAGGTTCATTCAAACACTTAAACAAAAGGGATACATCCCTGAACAGATCTATGCTTAACGTTTTTCTATTACGGCACGGCCAAACCGCCTGGAATGAGGATAATAACCGCTACTGCGGCCGTACTGATATTCCCCTTACGGAGAAAGGCATCCGTCAGGCAGCATCCGTGCGCGAGCAATTGAAAGGCATCGCTTTCACCGCCGTATACTCCTCGCCTTTAGAAAGGGCCTATAACACCGCTTCCATCGCCACCGGCGCATCCGTCATCAAAGACGATCGCCTGATAGAAGCCGACTTCGGCAACTGGGAACGCAAAACAAAGGAAGAGTTCATTGCAGAAGACCCGCTACCCTGGAATAACTGGATGGCGGATCCCGGAGTGCACAGAGCCGGTGCTACCGGAGAAACAGGCATGGAGATCGTAACCCGTGTAGATGATTTCTTCCGCGAGCTGCTGCTTTGGCACAGCTCCGGCAATGTACTGGTAGCCGCGCATAACGGTGTGAACCGTTTGTACCTGGCTTATAAGCTGGGCATGCCTTTGAAGAATTACCGCATGCTGGTACAAGACAATGCCTCCGTTACCGTATTCACCCTTTCGCCTAAAGGAGAGTTTACATTACTACACCTGAATTCAAAGTTTTGACATGTATAAGAGTCTGTTGGCGCTGACAGTCGCCGTTTCCATTAACCTATCATCTGTACTGGCCCAAAAGGGCAGGCTGCATGTACTCAACATTAAAAATGCAGCAGAATTACGGGCATTCTTCCACTACACCGGTAAGGATGTCCCCTTTATCAGCGGGCACCGGGGCGGGGTGAACAAAGGCTTCCCGGAGAACAGCATTGAAGCTTTTGAAAACACCCTGCTCCATACGCCCGCCACTTTCGAGATTGATCCCCGTCTCACCAAAGACAGCATGATCGTCCTCATGCACGATGCTACTTTAGACCGTACCACCACCGGCAAGGGTAAAATAGGTGATTATACGCTGGCTGAGCTGAAGCAGTTGCATCTTAAAGACGTGGAAGGCAATGTTACGCCTTACCGCATACCCACCCTGGAAGAAGCCATCCGCTGGGCCAAAGGCAAAACCGTTCTCATCCTCGATAAGAAAGATGTGCCCTTTGAAATGACTGCCAGGCTTATTAAAGATCTCCAGGCAGAAAGCCATGTCATGGTAACCGTGCACAATGCCAAAGAAGCAAAGTTTTACCATGACCGTAACCCGGAGATCGTATTCGAAGCTTTTGTGAAAACAAGCGAAGCCATGCAGGAATATGAAGCGCTGGGCATTCCCTGGACCCACATCATGGCCTATGTAGGCCCGGACAATAAAGCGGAGCTGAAACCCTTATACCGGCAGCTCAATAAGCGCGGCGTCATGTGCATGATCTCTACCGCGCCTACTTACGACAAGCTGTCGAACCCGCAGGAGCGTGAAGTTGCCTATAAGTCGATCATCACTGACGGCGCCAGCCTCATAGAAGCAGACCGTTCTATTGAAGCGGCAGCAGCTATACAACCACTGATACCAGGCAAGAGTGGTAAGCAGCAGTTCTTTGGAGAGATAGCATGGTAAGCGCCAGCTATTAGCCGGCTATAAATCTACTCTCCATACTGATCTCCGCTTTGATCAGCTTCGAAACAGCGCAACCTGTTTTCGCCATTTCCGTGTACGCTTTAAACGTCTCTTCATCAATTCCCGGCACTTTCCCGGTAACCACCAGGTGTACTGCCGTGATCTCAAATCCTTGTCCTACCGCTTCGATGGTAACCGTTGCGGTAGTATCAATTACCTCCGACTTGATCCCATCCTTCGCCAGGATAAATGAAAGCGCCATGGAATAACATCCCGCATGGGCGGCTGCTATCAGCTCTTCAGGATTGGTGCCGTCTCCGGTTTCAAACCGGGATGGAAAAGAAAATGCGCTGTTGTTAAGCGTCTTGCTGTCAGTAGTAAATGTACCTTCGCCATTCCTGGCGGAGCCCAGCCAGTGGGCCTGTGCAGATCTTTTCAGTTGCATGATAATATATTTAATGATGAATAACTACTTTACCCGTATGCTGTCCCACCGCGAAATATCGGTAAGCTTCCCGTGCTTCCTCAAAAGGAAACACACGATCAATGACCGGAACGATTTGATGCAGGCTGAGCGCTGCATTCATGGCTTCAAAATCAAGCCGGTTACCCACAAAATGCGGTTGTAAGGTGATCAGCTTTGCAAATAGTGGTGTCAGTATTTTATTAAGGTCCATGACCGCATCCGTATTGATAGTGCCGCGATAGCTAAGCAGCGAGATCTGCCCTCCAAGCGCTGTGGCCAATATTGATTGCTCCAGGGTATCTGTGCCCCCGGTTTCCATCACCTGTACTACGCCCCGTCCTTGGGTTAGCGCTAATACCTCATCACTCCAATTAAGATGACGCCGGTAATTCAATACATGCGTAGCGCCAACAGACTTGAGCAGATCAGTATTTTCATCTCTCGACGTAAGCGCGATCACTCGTGCCCCAAACAACTTTGCAAACTGAATGGCAAATAAAGACACTCCTCCGCTGCCAATGGTAAGTATCGTACTACCCGGAATAACAGGCCCCGCCGCCAGTGCAGACCATGCCGTAAGCGCCGCGCAGGGCAGTGTGGCTGCCTGTTCATAAGAAAGGTATTCCGGTATATGTACCACCCCGTCTTCTGGCAGCAATACATACTCCGCCAGCATACCATCTATCGTACACCCCGGCTGGTCAACAATATCAAACCCAATACGCCCGTCGCGCCATCTTGGAAAGTAGGTGCCCGCCACCCGTTCGCCTGTTTTAAACCGGCTCACCTGGTGCCCCGTGGCCACTACTTCGCCCGCGCCATCGCTTAGGGGTACCACCCCTGGCTTTGCAGGAAGCGGATAGCTCTCCTGCAGAATGGAAAGATCCCTCCGGTTCAGTGAAGTAGCATGTACCCTTACCAATATCTCATGCGGCCCGGGAACAGGCACGGCATGCTCACGGATCACGATTCCGTCCGTGCTGTGAAATGTTTCAATGTGATACGCTTTCATATGTTGAAATTGATATCACAAAGCTATATTTGCCAAAGCCGGATGAATTGATATATTGCGACAAAATGAAAATACTCGCCCGCCACCTTAACAGCTTCATTGCATATGCGCGTGTAAGAAATATACCCGCAGCAGCCATTATGGAAGTAGTGGAGCACCCGCCTGCTGATTGGCAGGATGAAACAGCAACAGTAGATGCCGGAGATTTCTATAACGTAGTATCCTTCATTTACAACACACTGAAAGACGAACTGCTGGGCATACACGTAGGCAATTTTGTACACCTGCAGCATTTAGGCGCCATTTACCAGATCTCTGTAAAATCCACTACCGTAGACGAAGCGCTTTTTTACTGCCGTAGCTACCTGGCGCGTACTTATCCCCTGGTTCGTGTGATGATGACCACCACCGGGACTTTAACCACTATTGACTTAAGCATCGATGATGATCCCGGCCCTGTGCACCGGATCATCTTAGAGCACATGGCCGCCCTGATTGCCCGGGAAATACAGGCGATCTCAGGAGAAGATGTTGATCTGTCGGTCACATCTCCTTTCTATAGCCCCGATCATCCTGCATCCTGGAAAAAGGGACCACGTTATACCGTCGTTTTTTCGGAAACCATACTGAAAGCCGCCTTAAAGGATAACAGCCATTGGGGATTCGATGTCTTAATACCGGCTTACCTCAGTCTCATGGAAGCCCTTGACCCGGATACATCATTCAGTAACAAGGTCCGGTTAACGGCCTTGAACATGGCAAACCCATGCTTGCCTGACCAGCCAATGATAGCAGACGCTTTCAATATCACACCCCGGACATTGCAAAGACGGCTTGCGGAAGAAGGCGCCACCTACCGCAAGATCAGTGAAGACCTGAAGCAGAAGATCTGCGACCTCCTCATCAGGCATGACCGTTATTCTATACTCGATATCTCCCATATTTTAGGCTATTCAGAACCGGCCGCATTCATCCATTCCTTTAAAAAATGGCACGGCGTTCCCCCGGGGAAACGGCAGGTAATATGAACAAACGATCTTTTAGAGGAAACAATATGGGCTCAGGCCTTCAGGGGGCCACCGTTAAAGATATAGCGGTAAGTTCTGTGTATTTTATCCTGTGTGGCGCCGGTGGCCTCATGTAATGCCAGCATTTTATCGTTAAAATCACCCACCCAGGCAAGTTCTACACCCTTGATCACATGGCGGCGGGGCAGCACTTCATTCTGCAAACAGCGGATCAGCGCCGATTCAATACCATGGTTCTGGAACTTCCGTTTACAACCCATCACAATGATCCGCAAGCGGTCTACCGTAGCGGTCTTGGAATACCAGAAGAATTTCAGCTTGCCCCACAGGTCCAGCTTACCGTTCACATGTTTCAGCAGCTGATTCACATCAGGCAGGCATAAGATCGCTGCAATGGGTTCTTCGTTATAGTAGGCAAACCAGATGATCTTCTCATCCATGATCGGCTTCATTTGCCGGAAAGATTCTTTTACCGTACCTAACTCTAAAGGACTGAAGTTCTCAAAAGTGCTCCAGGCATCATTATAGATCTCAATAAAATCAGCGGCAAATTTATTGAACTGCTTTTTGTCAAAATGGCGGAAACTATACCCCGGCTTCCGCATCACCCAATCGGATATTTTGGTGAACCGCTCGGGTAATGGTACGGTAGCATCCAGGAAATTGGTGAACTGATCATATAATTTCTGGAAACCGTAAGACTCAAACAATTCCTGGTAATAAGGTGGGTTATAGTTCATCCCCAGGCTGGGTGGCTTAAAACCATGGATCAGCAATCCCCAGAATTTATCATTCTCGCCAAAATTAACCGGGCCGTCCATTGCTTCCATGCCTCTTTTCTGCAGCCAGGCCTTGGCGGTATCAAATAACAGGTGAGCCGCCTCGCGGTTATCAGGGCATTCAAAGAAGCCCACCCCGCCGGTAGGTTGCGGGTTTTTGTCAGATTTTTCGTAATTGATGAACGCAGCGATCCTCCCCGTGATCTGGCCTTTGCTATCCTGTAACAGCCAGCGGGTACATTCGCCATGGGAAAAGAAGACGTTGCGGGAAGGATCAAATACCGCTTCCACGTCAGTTTCAAGGGGGCATATCCAGTTCGGGTCGCTCTTATATAATCTCGCTGGCAGTTCGATAAAGGCCCGGGCTTGACGACTATTCTCAATTTCTATCAGATCCATAGAACGAACTTAGCAATTATTCGTCATTTATTTTTATCCTCAACATTTTTATAATACGAAAAAACTGCCGGATAATTGCCCGACCATGGCGCAATTATCTATAAAAACTTAATAATCGTTTAACATGAATTGCTGGCAGACTTATCTACTTTTACGCGCTGTAGCAGGGACACGACAAATTTACTCACGTACCATTTAATTGTTATCCAGCAATATGAGTATCAGGGAGCTTACTGATGAGGAACTTTTGACACGCATTCAGCAGGACGATGTACAGGCCTTTGAGGCGCTCTACCTTCGTTTATGGGAATCGCTGTTCGCCTTCGCCATGAAGCGCCTCGGCTCCGAAGACGATGCGGAAGACGTAGTACAGGAAGTCTTCGCCAGCCTCTGGGCCCGCCGTCACTCCCTCCAGGTCAAAGATACCTTCCAGGGATACCTCTTCTCCGCCGTTAAATATAAAGTGATCAACCAGGTCTCCGCCATGATGCAGCACCCTGAAAAGCTCGATCATGTCAAAGAGACACTCCTGCCCGCCGTAAATAATATTGCCGAGGGAATGAACTTTAACGAATTGCAGGGCGCCCTCCAGCAGGAAGTAAGATCCCTGCCCGCCAAAATGCGCGAGATCTATCTGCTGTACATAGAACAACACCGTTCTGTAGCAGACATCGCTACCCTCTTATCTCTTTCAGAACAAACCGTGCGCAACCAGCTGGGCCTTGCCAGAACCCGGCTCAAAAAGTCCCTGCAGCACGCCATGATGTTAGTTTTCTTTTGTTAAAGATTCCTTAACATTCGGATATGGTTAAAAGGCGGTTTTACCAGACATATAGGTAAAGACGCTTTGATGGACATAAACGGATTTGAAAAAGTAGTACAACGTTATCTCAACGGTCAGGCCACCGATGAAGACCTGGTATTGATAGAACAATGGTTTCAGCAAACGGAAACCCATGACTACCAGCTCACGGAAGAAAGGAAGAAGATCGTTGCAGCCAGCTTGCTGCCCAGGCTCCGGGCCATTACCGCTGAGCAGGCAGCTGCTCCCGTAAAGCCCCTCAGCCGTTTACGTACTTTCACCCGTGTAGCCGCTGCAGTAGTAGCGGTGCTGGCCACCGGCGGACTGGGATGGGTATTCCGTTACCAGCTGCAGGATACCATCTCGCCCATCGCAAAGCAAACCATTAAAGCAGGGCCTTACGAGATCAAACGGGTACAGCTGCCAGACCAATCCATGGTAACCCTGAACACAGGCGCCTCCATTACTTTCCCGCTTGCCTATCGTAATGAACGCACCGCCACTATAGATGGAGAAGTCTTCTTCGAAGTAGCAAAGAATAAACAACCTTTTATCGTCCATACACACTCGCTGGATGTAACCGTCTTAGGCACTTCTTTCGTGGTGACCGAACAACCCGCCTTTGCCACCGTTAGCGTTGTAACAGGAAAAGTGAAAGTGGCTGCCGATGAACAGCAGTTGGGGGAATTACGCCCCGGTCTGCAGGTTCGTTATGATAAGCAGGCACACAGCTTCGGCAGGCAGTCCTTCGATATACCACAGCTCATGTCCTGGACACAGCACAGTCTTTCATTCACTGCAGTTCCCTTGGAACAGGTATTGAACACTATCGCAAAAAAGTGGAGCGTACGGCTCATTATGCCGTCAACCGCCTCCGGTAAACAGTTCTCCGGCGATTTTGCGAACGATGATAATTTAGATGATATGATGACCGCCCTTTCCCTGGCCACAGCGATCCATTGGGAAAGAACAAATGAAGGAGCCATCAGCATAACGTATCCGTAAACACGTAGGATCACCTTTTAGTGTGAAAATTTTTCATTGCCGGCAATGAGAACAGGTAATTCATTGCCATAAAAACAGGAAGTAAACAACCAGATTATAAAAATAGATACATGAAAAAAGCTGTACTTACAAATTGGGGCAATAGCATGCAACGAAAATTATGCATGCTGATAGCAGCATTGATGATATGCCTGCCACCGGTTTGGGCATTCAGTCAGAAAGAAAGGTTGATAGAAAAGAAAATATCGCTGGAGCTGAACAATGAAGACCTGACCGGAGCTTTACACAAGATCGAAGAAAAGATCAATGCACGTTTCATGTACGATGCATTGGAGCTGAAAAGAGCAGACAAACGCATCAGCGGCGTTTACAACAATGAAACCGTAGCGGCGGTGCTGAACAAGATCCTGTCAGGCACGGGCTTTAGCTATGAGCAGCTGAAAGAAAAGATCATCATCCACCGCGCACCCTCCAATCAATGGACCAACAACATCGCCGCCGCCGGAGATGAAGATGTCGTAGTACGTGGCCGGGTGACCGACGAGAACGGAGATCCGCTGCCTGGCGTGAACATCAAGTCGAAGAACAGCAGCAGGGGTACCGTAACCGATGCAGATGGCAACTACCTCATCGTCCTGGGTTCCGGTAACGCAGCCCTGATCTTCTCTTTTGTAGGATATACCAGCCGCGAAATACCAATAGAAAAAACGCAGGTCCTGAACATGAAGATGGAGCCGGACTCCAAAATGCTGAATGAAGTAGTTGTAACCACTCCCCTCGGTATTAAAAGAGAACAAAAAGCATTGGGTTATGCGGCTACTGTGATAAAAGGGGAGCAGATTACCAATGCGCCATCCGCCAACTGGATGGATGCGCTGTCCGGTAAAGTGCCCGGTCTGAACCTGATCCGTTCAAACGGCGGACCTACCGGTTCCATCAAGATCATCCTGCGTGGGGAGAATAACCTTACAGGCAATAACGAAGCCCTGGTGGTAGTAGATAATGTGGTGGTGAACCAGGGCAGCGGCCGCCGTACCGCGGTAGACGGAGAATCTGCCTACGGTACCAGCAGCGATAATATGCCTGCAGACTATGGCAGTGGTTTGAACGATATCAACGGGGAGGATATAGAGGATGTATCTATCCTGTCAGGACCTGCGGCAGCAGCTTTGTACGGTGAACGTGGCGCTAATGGTGCGGTCATCATCACTACAAAATCTGGCAAGAGCCCCAAAAAGAAAGGACTGGGCGTTACACTCAATTCCAATGCCTCTGTAGAACAGCCGAACCGCTGGCCCGATCTCCAGTATGAATATGGACAAGGCCTCGACGGCGCTGATTATTACTCTTTTGGTACTACCGCTGATGGCGCCAGTACCAGCGGTACAAGTTCCACCTACGGCCCCCGCTTTGAAGGACAAAAGTTCTATCAGTATGACCCTGCAACGCAAACAGTAGGTACAGAAAGAACGCCCTGGGTGCCCTATAAGAACAAGCTCCGCAACTTCTTCAATACCGGTCAAACCTACGCCAACACCATTTCAATAGATGGTAGCTCGGAGAAGACATCTGCCCGTTTCTCCTTTACTAACGTGCATAACAAGTGGATCATACCTAATACCGGTTATGACCGTAACACCATATCCATGTCTGTTAACTCCAAGGTAAGCGACAAGCTGCAGATCTCATCCAAGATCAACTATACCAATAAATGGAGCGATAACCTTCCCGGCAATGGCTATGGCAACCAGTCCATCATGTACTGGTATATCTTCTGGCAGCCCAATGCTGATCCGGATTGGTTAAAGAATTACTGGGCTAAAGGACAGGAAGGCCGCGTGATCAAATATCCTTTCAGCTCCTTCCCGGAGAATCCCTATGCCATCGCCAATGAATTTATTAACCGTTCCAACCGCCATTCGCTGACAGGTAACGTACAGGCGCTCTATAATTTTACCAATGAGCTGAGCCTGCAATTACGCGCCTCCATGGACTTTGGCTATGAGCAGCGCGCCCAGGAACGTCCTTTTGATGCAGGCGCCAAATACCCGAAAGGAAGTTACCGCACACAGAATATTTTCTCTATGGAAGCCAGCACCGACTTCCTGCTGAGGTACATTAAAAAAGTGAGCCACAACCTGGAGATCACTGCCACAGCCGGTGGTAGCGTCTTAAGAAATAATTACAATAAGGATGAGGTTCGTGCAGACTCGCTCACTTACCCAGGCATCTATACCATGTCTAACGCCGCCGGCCCATTGGTAACCATGCCCTGGAAAAGTAAATATGGCATCAACAGCTTTTACGGATTGATCAATATTTCCTATAAAGATTACATCTTCGTCGACATTACCGGTCGTCAGGACTGGAACAGTACCCTGGCCACACCTGCCCGTACTGATAATGCCGGATTCTTTTATCCATCCATCAGTACCAGCTGGATCATATCAGAGATCACCCATCTACCATCTTATATCAATTTTGCAAAACTGCGTTTCTCTGTTGCCAGCGTAGGCAGCGGCACCACCACTGCGTATCAGACAGCCTATAGTTATCCCTCTGCCGGTAGTTTGTATAATGGTGGCCTGGAGAATCCTTCTACATTGGCCAACCCTAACCTGAAGCCCCTCAGGACCATCTCCTATGAAGCCGGTACCAATGTGAAGATGTTCAACAGCCGTTTCGGGTTTGATATCTCCATCTATACCGGTATCACCCGCGACCAGATCCTAAGCCGCACCGTTGACCGCGCTTCCGGTTACCAGTATTCCGTGATCAACGCTGGTAAGGTGAACAACAAAGGCCTGGAACTGGCCCTCAACGGCAATCCTGTAAAGAGCAAAGATTTCGAGTGGAATGTTGATTTCGTGGCCTCCACCAACAAGAACACCATCAAGGAGCTGGCCGACAGTGCTGTTGTGCTGAAAACCGGCCCTGTTGGCGGCGGACAGCTTGTTGCGATGGTAGGCGGCAGCATGGGCGACCTCTATGGAAGGGGTTACCAGCGCTCTCCCGACGGACAGGTAGTATACGACTCCAAAACAGGTTTTGCATTGCTCACACAGGATGTGAAGTACCTCGGGAACACCATTCCTAAATGGAAGCTCGGTTTCGGTAATGACTTCCGCTACAAACAGTTCCACCTGAACCTTCGCTTCGATGCCCAGTTCGGTGCTATTGCACATTCACTCATGCACTACAAGCTCGCAGAACAGGGTAAGCTCACCAAAACATTGCCCGGCAGGTACAGTGGTATTATCGGCAATGGTGTGGTACAGGATGGCGACGGTAAATACCGTCCCAATGATGTCATCGCCACCGATATAGACGAATACTACCGCTCTCACTATGGTGTAGACAATGCCGAAGGCAGCACCTTCAGCACAGACTTCCTGAAGTTCAGGGAAGCCCGACTGGATTATACCCTTCCCCCGCAAATGGCTAAGCGACTGGGGCTGCAACGTGTTTCTGTCGGCGTTTACGGCCGCGATCTGTTCATCTGGTCGCCCTGGCCCATCTTCGATCCGGAGTTCGGTACCCTGTACGGAACCGATATCGTAAGAGGATTTGAGATCGGCCAGTTCCCGTCTACCCGCACCTTCGGCGCTAATTTAGTTGTTGGCTTTTAATACTTAAACATGAAGAGGATCATATATAAAATCAGTTGTGTTTTGGTGGTGTGCAGCATACTGTTCACATCATGTACCAAGAATTTCCAGGAGATCAATACCGACCCGAATAATACACCATATGCGCTGCCGCAGCAGTTGTTAGCGCCTGCATTGGTAGGTACGATGACTTCCAACCAGCTGCGCAATCGCAACTTCAACAACGAATTGATGCAGGTGACCGTAGATGTGAGCGATGCAGAAGGTAAAGTGTTCAGGTATGACTACCGCTCCACCTGGTCAGATTATCTGTATAACGGCTGGTACGCTGAGCTTACCAACTTCAAGGATATCTACAAAGGCGCCAGCAATGAGATCACCTATAACAAATCCTATCTCGGTATATCACTCATCTGCCAGGCATGGATCTACTCCATGCTGACAGACACTTATGGTGATGTGCCTTTCTTCGAGTCTAACCTGGCAAAAGATGAGAACATCATCGAACCTAAGTTTGACCGGCAGAAAGATATTTACATGGGTCTTTTTAAAATGCTGGAAGACGCCAACACCCTGCTGAGTGTTAATACCGCCATCACAGGTTCCAGTGATCCGGTATACTACGGCGATGTGACCAAATGGCGTAAGTTTGGCAACTCATTATATTTAAGATTGCTGTTGAGGATCTCCGGTAAAGCAGAAGTAACGGATACCTGCATCGCCAAGATTCAGGAAATAGTAGAAACAAAAGCCAGCACCTATCCTATCATCTCCAGCAACGACGAATCCGCTATCTTAAGATGGACCGGTGCAGGACCTTATGTTTCTCCCCTGATGACCGTGAGGGAGCAGGACTTCCGTGCACCTGGTATTGCCAACTTTTTTATCGATCACCTGGCAACCTGGAATGATCCCCGTATTGATATTCCCACTTACGGCACCAGCAGCATTAACCGCTGGTGTATTGCACCTTCTTCAGGCGCATATGTTGGGGTACCCAGCGGTTATGCACCCGGTGAGAACCCGGTAAAGCGGTCTTACTTCTATTCTACCACCTCTGCCCGTACGCTGATGAATGATCCGCTCACAGGTATGATCCTGAACTATGCCGAAGTGAATTTCATCCTCGCAGAAGCGGCGGCCAAGGGATGGATCAGCAGATCTGCAGAAACCTACTACAACACCGGCGCGCAGGCCAGTATTACTCAATGGCTGCCTAACTGGACGGTGCCTATTACCGACTTCCTCGCTGCTGCGGATATCCAATGGCTGGAAGGCGCTACACTGGAAGAGAAGATGGAGAAGATCCACTTGCAGAAATACTATGCACTTTTCCTGGTAGATCTGCAGCAATGGTTTGAATACCGCCGCACCGGTCACCCGGTATTGCCTAAAGGCGCTGGTCTGCGGAACAATGGCGTAATGCCCGCCAGGATGACCTACCCGGTATATGTACAGTCTACCAATCCCAGTAATTACAAAGCTGCGGTAGCGGCCCAGGGACCGGATGTGATTTCAACCGAAGTATGGTGGCAGAAAAAATAATTCAAGGTTTAAATAAGGAGCACAATGAAAAAGTTAACTATATATTCCGTTCTGTTGTCGTTGATGGCTTTTATGTGGGGCTGTGAGAAAGATAACTACCCCGGTGGTGTCATCAGCCCCTACATAGCCATCTTTGATATCAGGCATTTGTACACGGGGAACGATGTTACCCTGACTGTAGACAATATGTACGGTTCCAGCAAGATCGCCGCCATGGTGGTGTCAGATCATTCAGGCAAAAACCTGCCCGAGGGAATGCTGTTTGTACAGGACAGCCGCCGTTTATCACAGCTGCGTGGTATTGCCATTCCTATCGGCGCTGCTGCTGCCAGTTACGTGCCCGGCGATTCCGTGATCATCGACGTGGAAGGCGCTGTGCTGAAAAGGGTGGATGGCATACTGCAGATCACCGGTGTCCAGCAAAGCGATATTACCAAAGTATCTTCCGGCAATACAATTGCGATTAACCGTGTTTCCAATAATCTCATACTGGCCAATCCGGACAAATACGAAAGCACCCTGGGCGTAGTTGTAAAAGGAGGCTTTGATCCGCTGCCGGGCCCTAAAGACGTGCTGGGCGGAGACAAAACATTAAATGATGGTTTCGGCAATATCACCTTGCACACCGAAACATCCGCTGTGTTTGCAGATAGCCTGCAACCTGTCATGGCCAACTTTTCCGGTATTATACTCACCACTAGTGGCCCCGATGGTCAGCAGGTACCACAATTACGCCTGCGTAAAGCATCAGACGTGACTGTGCTCAGTTCTGTTATCGAGATCCCTCCTTGTGTGATCACCGGCTTTATGAGCGATGTAAAAGGCAGCGACGGTAACTACGAATACGTACAGCTCCTGGCTACCCGCGACATCGATTTTAAAGCGACTCCTTTTGCGGTAGTAGTGACCAATAACGCCAATGCTTCTACGCCCACCGGCTATCCCTCTAAAGGATGGGCTACCGGCAGCATGCGTACCTTCAAGTTCAGCCTTTCATCCGGCTTTGCAGCCAAGGGCAGCTTTTTCTATGTGGGAGGTACGGGTAAAATGATCAATGGCTCATCTTCCACCAGCATGAGCGCTTCCAACTGGATCAGGACCTTCAACTACACCACCCAGGATGGCGACGGCTTTGGCAATAAAACCGGCGGTCTCTTTGCCAATAGCGGCAATGCCTCTGGTGTAGCCGTATTCGCTGATTCCACCGTCACCGTTGATTCCAGGCCCGTAGACGTTGTTTTCGTTGCCACCGGTGGAAGTCTCTTCACTGCTGGTCCGCCCGCCGCGGGATACCGCATCACCAACACAGACTGGTACGATGTAAAGAATCCGATCACACTGGAAGATCAGCCTTTCTACCGCAGTGGTTCCAATACCCTTAGCCTGGTATACAACACTGCAGACTTAGGATATTTCAACATGCTGGGTGGTGAATACAACCTGGCGCTGGGCAGATGGACCAAAGCGAGGATCCAGAATAATGTACTGCTCACCAAAACATCGGCCATTACCGAAATAGAAGGTACAGGGGCCACCATACTTAAATAAATCGTATCGGAATATATGCTTAACAGAAGGAGTTTTCTGAAGAACCTGGGATTCACCGGGCCATTACTGACAATGCCCGCTGCGCTGCTGCAGGCCAAACCATTTACTAAACGTAACAATACCGACCTTTCTGCTATCACTTTAAAAGGCAAGGTGCATAGCAAAGGCAAAGGTATCGCTGGTGTATCTGTAACAGACGGGATCAACATTACACAAACAGATAAGAATGGGCAGTACGAGCTGGAAAGCAATGCTACCGCTGCATTCGTATACATCAGTGTGCCCTCCGGCTACGCCTTCCCTGAAAAGAACGGTATCGCCGCTTTCTATCGTCCTGTCTTAAAAGGCAGCAGCACTGTCAACAATGATTTTGAACTAACCAAACTGGAATCCGACGACCGCAAACATAATTTCGTAGTATGGGCTGATACCCAGATGATCTCCAAAAAAGATGTAGAACTGCTCATGAGCCAGTCTGTACCCGACCTGCAGGCCCTCGTGCAATCTTATCCTAAAGGCGCCCTCTTCCATGGCATCGGCTGTGGCGATCTGGTATGGGATCATTTCGAATTATTTGACGATTATAAACGCGCTGTTGAGCTCAGTGGTATTCCCTTCTACAACGTGATCGGCAACCATGATATGGACCTGGAAGCGCGTTCTGATGATCAATCCGCCAATACTTTCAAGCAGCAATTCGGTCCTACGTATTACTCCTTTAACCGGGGAGATATCCATTACGTGGTGCTCGACGATGTATTCTTCATCGGCGCTGCCAAAAAGTACATCGGCTATATCACCGAAAACCAGCTGCAATGGCTGGAGCAGGACCTTGCCCTGGTAAAGCCGGGCAGCACAGTGATCGTCAGCCTTCACATCCCAACCTTTACTGGCGCTTCCAGGAGAGCCAATAAAGAAGAAGAGCCGGGTGGGGTAGTGGCCAACAGGAAACATCTGTACAAACTGCTGGAGCCTTTCAAAGTGCACATCATGAGTGGCCATACCCATTTTAACGACAACTGGGAAGAAGGCGATATCATGGAGCACAACCACGGCACTGTCTGCGGCGCCTGGTGGACCGGTCCCATTTGTGGCGACGGTACACCCGCTGGCTATGGTGTATACGAAGTCGATGGCTCAGATGTCAAATGGTATTACAAATCCACTGGTCTGGCCAAAGAGAAGCAAGTCAGGGCATATCCTAAAGGCCATATCAAAGAATTACCCGATGAAATTTCCGCCAACGTCTGGAACTGGGATAACAAATGGAAGGTAGAATGGTATGAGGATGGGGTACTGAAAGGCAATATGGAACGCCTGGTGGCCTATGATCCCTGGGCAGTTGAATTGTACGCAGGTCCGCTGCTTCCAAAAAAGCATAAGTTCGTAGAACCTACTTTGACTGATCATATGTTCTTTGCAAAACCATCACCGGATGCTAAGAAGATCACGGTGAAAGCAACAGACAGGTTTGGAAATGTGTATGAAGAGATAATTGGATGAGATAAAATGGGCCGCTGATGGCAGCGGCCCGTTTTTATAGTAGTGTCGTTTTTGATCCCTTTTAATGTCGCATATTCCCAATTGAAGCATCACTTAAGACGTAGCCAACATGAAATAAAGGTAAATAGCTGTAGGAATATCAGTTCTCCGGATTTGTTCCAAGGCTTTTTGTCCATTCATCTCTATATGCTTTTTGTTGATCGAGAGTACCAATCATACCGATGTCTTCTGTAGGACCTAAAATATTGACCAAGTCTTCCTTTCGACCTTGTAATCCCATCACTGTCTTATAGGCCATCAAGCTACCAGATGACATACCGGAAGGATAGACATCTATTCTTGCTCCTTCACAGAGCAGAATCAGCCCTCTCTTCTGCAATTGTTCTCTTATTGAAGCTAATGCCATAAATGGAGAATTATCTCGACCAGTCAAAAAAATGTCATTACATCTATATTCAAAAACACAATCTCCATTCTTCTCTTGGGTACCAGTGACTATTGAATCAAAAAATACTTTCGTATTAACGTTATAAGTCTTGAGCGTTCTTTTCATATTTTTAATTACTTCGTACTGGTGTTACCGATTTTATTTTGTTGAAAGGGATTCTTCCTGGCACAGCGTACTCCCTTTCCCAAGGGAAAGGGCTACGACTACCGAGTGCTTTATTAACATCAATTCCATTCTTGGGTTTTGCTATTTTATAAAGATATCCCCCGTTCATACTATTTTCCCCAATTTCTAATGCCGCTTTATCCAAAGTAGTAGTCGCAACATATCCTGATGTTTTAGCAGCAGTGGTAGTTCCATTAGCATGCTGCAACAAGTCCATATCATTTCCCCATGCATTAAAGCCTCCCGCCTTTTTAATTTCACTTAGGGGTCTAGTATCAAAACGATAGACATATTCTATTTTGCCAATTCCCTTTATTGCACTTACCACTTTCCCAAGTCCCTCTGTCCCGATAGCAACCGCTACCTCCGCACCTTTGTCTCCTACAATTTTACCGGCTCCGTAAACACCTTCTTTTGCAATAGTCTGAAGATTATTGTATGCTTTGATCGCAATTCCATACGTTCCAACAGTTGAGGCTTCAAGCGCATTATTTAAAAGAGCTTTCGGAGAAAAAGCCGCCTTTACTGTTTCAACAGGATGGCTGACTGCATTGCCAATATTCTTAAAGTAGTCTATGAAGCCATCTCTTACACCTTGGATAAATCCTTTTTTAGTCGGATCATCTCCTTCATCACCCAAAAAGTCATTATAACGGATCGGGTTGTCGTAGTTGGACGCATAGGGAGACCACATCTCCATGTTCTCAATCTTCGGGTCTATCTGATTCCATCTACCTATCTGTGGATCCAAATTCCGGTAAAAGGCATCATAAATATCAATCTCCAGATCTTCTGTAAACTCTATCCCATTATACTTCTTCCTATTCTCCGGGTAGTTCATGCCCTTGAGAGCATTACTACTAATGCCCGCCATTGTGAGGCCATACGGATAATAATGCGTTTCCTCCAACAAGGGCCCACTCACCGCCGCTACCGTAACATTATCAAAGAGCACATCCTGTTCGGTCTCATTGCTGGTATACACATACAAGAACCCACTTTTCGTAACCGGCATCTTATCCACCGCCAACGTCTGCAATTCATCCGGTTGTCCGTTTACCTGCCTTACCCCACTATTCTCCTCCACTAAGTTAAACTGATCATCGAATAATACAAAATTCAGATATGCTTTTGGTTTATCCTGCTGATTCTGATCGGCATCCCTTTCCTTTAATCGCTGGTAATCATTGCTATTAAAGTTACCAAAAGGCGTTACCCGTTCCGCTACACGATTGGCATGGGAGCCATTAGACGCTGCTTCGCCTCCAAACGCCTGCAGTAATCCTGCCACCATATCTTCCGGACTAACAGATTTATTATCCTTCGGACCATTCGATTTATAAAATGCCCTGGCGCCAATTTGGATCGTATCTCCCGCCATCACTTTTAATACCAGCGAAGGACCAATCTTCTTACCATTCTTCGCATTCAGCTTAGCCACATATTGATTACTATCTACCACCTGGTCCTCCGGATATCCCACGGGCTTCTCTGCCCTTGTCTCGTCTACATTACTAAACAAGGCAACTTCTGTGGATGCATTAGCCGCTTCCATCGTGGCGGTATACGTAGAGAGATTCGTCTGTTCAGTAAGTACCGTCCGCACATTTCCTAAGTGATCCTTCAGGAAGTAATCATAATAATACTTAACCGGTTGTCCGGCTGCGTATACCGGCCGTATCCGTCCTTCCTCATGGCCTATCAGCTCCAGCGTGTCATTCCGGTACACAATGCCTCCATTCAGGTAGTCAGTAACGGTGATTTTAGTGGAGGTGCCGGTATTATCGGTAACAACCTTTCTCAGCTTATTACCCGCTGCGTCATAGACATATTTGATGTTGCCTTTCCCAGTAATAGCAATACTGTCCGGAAGGTTCAGATGATTATACGTGATGACGGCAATATTTTTATTCAGATCTTTAAGCAGGTTGCCATTCAGATCATAATCATAGTCTGCAGTCTCATTATTATTGATCTCTTTAAAGTCGCCTAGCTGGCTTTGGGTGTTATTCCTGCCGTCTGTTACAAAAGATAGTTTGTTGCTGTTGGTGAGATAACCATATTTCAGGCTGTCTATGGTCTGTATATTGGCGCCGTTCATGCCCCGCTGCTTCATAGACAAAATATTGCCATTTGCATCATAGGCAAGACCGTTAACGGTAAAATCTGCCTGATCCCTGGTCCAGTTGGTGCTTCCGTTGTTCTGCTGATTAAAATCGGCAATGGTTAAACGGTTGGCGTTATCATAGCTGTAGCCGTATGCCCTGGCTATATTGTCTCCCTTACTTTTCCATTTGATCCCGGCTATGTTACCATTATATTGGTTTGCAGAGAAACCATAGTCATAGCTTAATTCCTGACCAAACCAATTGCTCGTGCTACTGGCAGGGGTTACAAAACCCTTATTAATTCCTTTTAGCCAGCCTCTTATATTGTATTCGTAATTCAGCGTTTCTATCTGGCCGGTGCTGGTCGCCCCCAGGCGCTTGCTTTTGAGCTGACCCAGTTCATTGTAACTGCTGAAAGCAATCGTCCGTTTCAGGCTGTCCAGATCATTCAGACGTTTTTTCAGGGAATCTACCCGCCCGCCTGCGTCATAATGCAACATGGTAAGCAGGGTAGTCTGTGGGGACGTAGCACTCCGTAAGTTCTTCTGACGCAGATAAGAGCTGAGCAGCTTACCGCTAAAGTCGTAGAGGTTGGTAATCACATCCTGTCCTCTGCTTATATTGTCCGAAATGGTCTGTATCACCCGGCCCTTATCGTTGTAATAAGTAGTCGAGGTCAGCCATTGGTCGGTCGTGCCTAATACCTTTATTCTGCTTCCGGTAACCCGGCCCCTGGTGATCTTGCTAACTGCGGCTACCGCCTCAGCATATTGGTTGCTGCCAGCCTGTGGTTTATCGAAATCCCCGGATTGCGGTGGCTGAACGTCAGTAAAACTGTAATCATCGTAAAACGTATAAGTAAGGGGTAATAGGGCAGAGGATGTTATCCCAGGAAGTGGATTGCTAACTGCCATACTGAAAGTGTCCTGGTTAGCGGTACTGTTTATTTCGGTATCCGTTTCACCATTAATACCGGTGTCAAAGCCTCCCTCGAAAGCAATGGAATTGCGCGCAATATATTTCGCTCTGCCGTCATGATTATTGGTCACCAGGTCTGCTATCCCGGGAATAGAATGAGTGAACGTCTGGGTGCCGGAAGTAACATTGCTCAGGCTGGCTTGCAATGTGCTCCTGGTAGTATTGGAATTATACAGGGCTGTCATCACCGGCCGGTTCTGTTCATCATAAAAACTGGCGAGCCACTGACCGTCCGCTTTCAGGTTGCCATCACGGGTAAATACCAGCCTGTCCCTGATGTCGTAAACCATTTCGGTAGAATCTGCCCCGGGTACTTTCTTCATAACCGTTCTGTTGCGCTGATCATACCTGTACTGGAAACATAGTTCATTGGCAATAGCTGCAGTGATGGTCCAGTTGCTCCTGATGATTTCCGTCGCCCTGGGAGGGATCACAAAACGTAAACGGTCAAGATCATCGTATACATAATAGGTACAAAGCCACCCGGTATAACCAGGCGACAGCTGATCCGGCAGCTGTACTTTTTTGAGAATAATGTGGCCCTGAAAATCTTTGTACTCTATTATTTTGTTATTATGCTCGTCTGTTGTTTCATGCACATACAAGGTGCCCGGTACATAATACCCTGCCTGTGTAGGTAACAGGCTGCCTTCCAGGTTAATATCCCATACTACAACCGAATCATATTGAGTGTTTATCCGATCCTGCTGACTGGCGCCTGTTGCCTGACCGGTCCAGCTTCTGCCTGGTGCCGTGCTTTCCAGCACACGGTTTAAAGGAGATGCTTCATAAATAGTACTATTGTAATAATAGCCTTCCTGGTTATTGTATTGCGTGTTATAAAAGGCAGGTTGCTTTGAAGCGGCATCAGTCCTGAAATTACCGCTATTGCCGTTGTCTGTGTAAGGGAGGTATTGCCGCAATTCTCTACCGTAAGGATCATAGAAGTTAGTAGTGATCAGGTCAGCCATGGCAGGTGTTGCCTGTTTCGCGACTGTTTGACGCGGACGGCCAAGCCCATCCAGGTATGCCGTTAACTGTTGCACATCCGCCGCATTTGTTTGTGCATCCGCCGTAGCTTGATCAGTGATCCCCGATTTGGTGAACGTCCTGGTGCGTACATAGTTCATGTTATTAGGATCTGTTCCCGCAACATATGGGGGCATCGCTGCTACAGGTGCTGTTCCTCCAGGTGCAGCCGTAAGGGTATTAGGTATTACCTGGGATTGCGGATCCCTCACTCTTACGCTCACCGTGTTTGATGCAACGGTGTTCGTCCCGCAGGTCGCCTGTCTCCTGAACCAGGTGCTCTTTGTGATCCCATTGACTATAGCTGATGAGATATTGGTCCAGTTGTAGCCATCTATCGAGCTTTGCCACTGGTAGGCATAGGAAGAACAGTCACTGCCTGAAGCTGCTTGTACGCTGCTGAGGGTAATGCCTCCTCCGCTGGCTATAGTAGCTGTATTGATGTTAATACTCCCTCCATTCAAGGGTAGAATGGCTGTGATAGTATTGCTGTTGACTGTTAAACCAGAGCTGGTCACCTTTAAGCGGAAATAAGTGGTTGCTGTCAACGCTTTGGGCGCATAGCTCAGGGAGGTTGCCCCGGAAATATCCGTCCAGGTACTGTTATTTGCGGAGCGCTGCCACTGATAGCTGTACGTGCCATTGCCACCAACGGCTGGATAGGCGGTAAAGCTGCTTGCGCCGTAAAGGTATGTAGTGTAGGTGTTTGGGAGAATATTGATCAGTAAAGGATAAACATTAATGACAGCAGTATTGGAATACACCGTAACGCTATCGCTGCTTACTGCCCGGCGAAAATAAGTCAGCTGGTCCACTGGGTCCGGATAATAGTCCTGCCCGATGGCTCCGCTGATATTCGTCCAGCTGCTCCCATTCGCTGACGTTTGCCACTGGTAACTATAGGTACCGTTGCCGCCTGTCGCGGCCGTACCTGTCAGCAAGCCCGGGTAGGTATGATAGTTGATATTGGCGGAAGCAGGACTGATACTTCCTGCTATCAGCTCGGGGTTATAAGTACGTACCCCTACCGCAATACTGTTACCCATATTGGCGAAAGCAGCATAGTAAATGGTACAGAAAATGATCGTCAGTAAAACAATTCTCTGTACCGCTTGGCCGCCTTTATTGGAAATATATTTGAGCATTCGCATAATTCAATTTTATGTGCAGATGAGCAGATTATTGTTTGTAGCGGTAATCGTACGTTTTAAGGATATTCCGGCTTTCATCCCTGATCAGCTTCAACCTGTTAAACCCATCATATTCAAAATACGAGATCCTGTTATCGGCCTCGCAGCGGCTGGTCATTCCCACCAGTGGATCATAGGTAAAAGAGATCATCTGTGCATCTGAGGGATACAACCGTAACTCATCAATCGTCACACTACCGCTTACCGTTATAGCGGAAATACCTGCAGCAATTTTATGCTCGTAATAGTTCCAGCCGTTCTTGTTGTAAGTGGAAGTAGCAGTGCTACCATTTACAGTAGCTGAGCCGCTTTTACTCCAATACGAAACAATGAAGCTTTCAGTAGTGCTGAGGCCATTCCTCGTTATGGTACCACTACCTAAACTGTATGACTGCCGGCCGGTAATCCCTTGTGTGGCATCCCGGTTTGCAGACGGAATGGTCCAGTAACCTGTGGCATCCGGTTCAAAACTGGTATAAGCAATATCACTCTGGGCGGCATTGGTAACAGTGACAATAGGGTATAAGGTGTCGTATCCCCATACGTAGCTTTGTTTAATATTACTCTCTTTCTGCTGTTCCTGGATATTGCCGTATATGTCAAATTTGTTGAAACGGATCCTTGTTTCTGCCGGATAATTGCTAATCTGCTCAACCACAGTTTGCGGCAGCAATAGTTTATTATTGTTATTCCAATCTGCGTAATTGATACTCGTTAATGATAGTTGTACGCCATCTTTCTGCCGTATCTGTTGCACTACAGGAGAAACGATGTTCCGGTTTACCATCTTCTGGTATACATTCCCGCTTACAGCCAGGTCATGCGGGTATTTGCTAAGATCGGAGATGATTTCACCTGAACTGGTGAAACTTCTCTTTAGCGTAGGATAAGTATGAGTGTCATCGTTATATTCCAATTGCCTGGTGGTATATGCTTTATTGCCGTTGTCGTCCCAGGTGGTGTCCGACTCGCTTTTCAACAGCATAGCCCCGGTGTATTGCAATACGGGCGTTATCACAAAGTCTATTCCTGCATAAGCTGCGGTTTTGTTGTTTTCCTGGCAGCAAAAAGTCAGGTACCTGTTCTTTATTTTTAAGCGAAGCTCCGAAGTGCCACGGTAAGGTTGGTAGTCATATACCTTACTATGAAGGATCTTATACCCCGATGACGTATACTTATATGTGTTTTCATAAGAAGGGAAATTATTCTTCCAATCGTTGGAGCTCAAATAAAATCCCCTGATAGGGAAGTTATGTATGCTGGATTCTGCACCGAATGTAGGCGCTGCCCGCTCATCAGGATAAATTCTATATCCATACTCCGTTTTGCCGTTAGTGTTGCCTGCATCATCCACCTGGTACCTGGTCACAGTGCTATATAACACGGGGCTCCCGGCTGATTCAGACATCGGTATGACACTATTGGTATGATAAATATAGGCATACCCCGGAGGGATCTGCGGGTAGCTGTATAAGCAAGTAGAGCCATTGGCAGAACCACCACCGCGGGGCGACACTTCTTCATAATTAATATCCTGGTAATACATATCTGTAAGCATCATGCCGCCTTCGTATTCATACAGCTCCTTTCCCACCATATTTCCGTTCTCATCATAATTAGTGATGGTCTTCACTCTTAGTCCGCCGCCTATTCTCCGGATGTTGGCGTACCCAAGGTTATGCGTCCACTTAATTTCAGCTTCCGCATAAACGCTGGAGCTGGTGGTATATATGTTTATGGTCAGGAGATAGGTATGTCCTGCTGTAAGCGTCACCGAAACATCTCTCCGGCTGTAACTACTCCCTTCGCTGCCTGGTGGAGTGGCGATGCTTAGCACCTCGGTTCCATTGGTCTGGTCAGTAAGAGTGATACGTGGCCTGTTCGTTACATTTGCGCTTGCAAATGCGGAAATAAGGAAACTGTAATTAACGTCAACATCGTCGGCGCCGATCGTAAACTGCCTGGAATTGGTGGATTGCACACCTCCGGTACAGGACGTAAAAGCTGAAGCAGCCTGGCTTTGCATTTCCTGCCGTGTAAAGGCATGCGGGGCGAATTCAAAGACTGTCTTCCCTTTAGTGGGATATTGAATGGACGTAATGGTGCCGGCCCTCATATTGACGGAGTCAGGCTGCCGGTTCGCACTTCCAATGGTGTAATAGGACCCAAAATAAAGGACTGTTTGCTGCGGCATTAAAATAGCATTGTCAAAAGCTCCGTTATTAAAGCCCCACCTGTCCTGTGCGGCAGATTCCCTTGGCGCCAGTGTGGTGTTATCATAGGTCATCTTGTATACCTGAGGAGCTGTTGAGCCGCTTGTTGCGACAAATCCGACAGAATCTAACCGTAAGCGTTTTTTCTGGTCATCCGTTGCATTGGTAAAAGCAGCCCCTGTACCTGTGCTGGTGAAGTAGGAGTGATATAGCTGTACCCGTTTTACCTGTTTAAAAGTACCTTCCTGGTTAGCATATACGTCTACTCCCGTCAATCGCATCATGGGAACTGCTACATCGGACCTGTCGCAGGTGTTATTAAAGACTAATTTACCACCCCGCCAACGGATCTCCTTCGGGAACGCCTCGTATAGAACCATCGTCTGATAACGTTCTGTTCCTTCATTTGAGAAAGTTTCTGTGCCGCCGCCTGGGCTGCATCCCATCTTTTGCCCGATATAGTGAGTATAGTTCTTATTCTTCTGGATAGTATAATTGCAGGTAGTCTCATAGCTGAAATAGAGAGTGTCTATAGTATTGGCAGCCACCATCTTTGTCAGCCGCCAGGAAGCTACATAATCATTATTAACGGAGGGGATGGTGATCTGGTTCCTTACTGTAAGGTCAAATATGTAAACAATCCCATTAGCATCAGTAATGGTAAAGCTGTTGCCATAAAACACGATTCTGTTATTGGTAATAGGTGTTTGCATAATGGAACCATCGCGGCGGAAAGTGAATTTTCCACCTTGCCCGTTAATAGAATAAGAAAATAGGTCCGGCTCATTATCCGCCCTTCCTTCCTGCACTTTAAACAGATAATCGTAATAAGCCCCCGGGTTTGAAAAAACAGCATTCTGATCCGGTGCTGTTGTCAATCCAAAGCTTCCTTCATCCGGTGCGCCTACTAACTTCCTGGAAACAACGCCCATACCCGACAGTGCCCAGCCTAAGCCCACACTGGAAGCTGTTTCATCCACCCTGATGCCCCCGGCATGATAGTCCAGCGATATAGGTAGTTTTATATCCCCCACATTTATCTCATAAATGGGGATAGTGATGGATGGTATACCAGTAGCATAGCTGACAGGGGTATTGCCAAACTTGCCCAGGCTCGCCACGTCTGGTGAATTTGTACTGACATCAATAAGGCTCTGGAAAGAGGTGCCTGGCTGCATCTGGGCGTGAGCCTCCGCAACAAGGAACAATACGTGGAAAAGTAGGATAACTTTCTTCATATATTATGTAGTATGCTTTTTTGAGATGAAATTGCTCATGAGGTGGTCGACTGATTTCCTCCAGCGTTATTGCTCCGGTGAGGGGTCGCCCTTTTTCATCAGATTCAAAAAAGCCTTATTTTGATCCCGTAAAGCAGTTATCTGCTCTTGCTGAACCTTCAACTGCTTCTGCTGTTCAATCAGATACAACGTCAACTCCTCCACCTTCTGCAACAACTTCTTATTCATCTCCCCCACATCCAATCCTTCTTTCTCCACGTCCTTTGCCGACGGCACATCCGGTAAGTGCCTATTCACCTTAATATAATTCTCCACCTCCGCCAGTGTCAGCAGCTTATACTCCGGCTGAAATACAAAATCTGCCCATGTTCCTTGCATTACCTTCACCCTTCTTGCACCGATCGTGCCCTCTACCGTTAATTTGTACGGGCCCGGGGTCGTAGTCCCAATAGCCACATTGCCGTCAGATCTCCGGATATACAAAGCAGTACCAATACCTGCTCCATCATCGTTCCGTCGTTGAATATCTAGATCATACCCACCGTTGCTTGTTCCCGTTTCCGGCGTTAATCCCCGGATGATCCAGCGCGGAACTCTTGTAGCATTGGCAATTATGAGTCCGCCTGTGCCAACACCAGTGTAAGTTGTGAATTCATTTGAAGTTTGCACGGACCCTGCAATATCTAGTTTTGCTTCAGGGGAAGATGTGCCAATACCTACATAGCCATTGGGTAAAAACACCGCATCAGCGGTCGCCGCATCGCCACCCAAGGTTAGTCCTGCTGCAGTTGTTCCATAGAGTTGCGCACCTGCTGCTCGGGTAAAGCCAATGGAGTAGGCGAGCCCCCCCTTGTTTCCACTTACTCCCAGGCTGAAATCACCATTTACGTCCAACATTGTAATTGGATTATTGGTCCCGACACCTACTTTACCTGTGTTTAACACATTAATAGCACCTACTCCCGATGTAGTACCACCAATTTTCAGCAAGGCCCCACCCTGTTGTATATAGAAGCGGCTATTGCTGCCAGATTGGAGAGAAATAGCGGCCGAGTCATCTGCGGAGCCATAAACACTGAGCCTGACAACCGGAGTAGTGGTGCCTATACCGACATTGCCCGTGCTTTCCAACCTATTGTTTTGAGCCGATAATGTAAAAGGATGAGATATAACTGTGGCAAGTAAAAAGAAGGGAGAAAAAAATTTGTACATATTGGTATGGGTTTTATTTAGCATTGATTGAAAAGAGTTTACAAAAGTATCTGTTGTATGCGCACACTATCTGCGCTGCAGGATGCGCTTTAGAAGTTATATCCCAATCTGAGTTTAATCGGATCTGTCCGGGGCACATGCTGGTTATACAGAAAATCATACAGCAGGATAATATTACCTTTCAGCTTGCTGCTTACTTTGTACTTCTTGCTGATACCGATTAAAGCACTTCCCTGCCAGTTACTTATATTTTTTAACTGGTCCGTATTAGTGAATGCAGCATTATAGTTTTCTTCAAAACCACCGTTCACATAGAAAGAACCTTTCAGCTTCCAGTCCAGGAAGGAACGCAGGCCAAGTCCCTGGTGACTAAAACGAATATTATTGAATCCGGTGCCGAGCCCCAGTTTGTAAGCAGCGCCCAATCCCGCGCTGCCATTCTTATGAAATTTATAGGCTACCTGTCCTGCAATGTCACTGGTAGTAGGAAAATATTGAGTGGACCGCGCAAACTGCATATTGCCGCCAAATTCCAGCCTTTGCAGAAAGCTCTTAGTCTTCATCTCATTTGGCTTGAATCCCGGCATATCAGCCGCATTATCCACATCCGGGAACTTTTCTTTCAGCTCGTTGAATCTTTCACGTGCCTGCGACATTTGCTGACTAACCGCTGCCTGTGCATTCGGCCCTCCGCCTCCCAGGCGCTGCTGGATGAGTTGTTCCACCTGCGCACGGGTTTGCAGTCCCTCCAGGTTGGGTGCAGCGCTTGCAGCAGAGAAATTGAATAAACCCGCCAGCTGGGAATTCTTTTGAAGGAAATCGTTATAAGCCGGTACTTTTTTCAGCACCTCCAGCGCTTTGGCTTCTGCTTTCTTCTTATCCTTCAGCAACGCTTTATATTCCTTGAGCTGTTGTCCATAGTAGTAAGCTTCCTTATTGAATTTTTCCAGGTCTTTGGTGAAGCCGGTATATTGCGCCAGTTGCTCCTTGAGCTGTTGCTTCCGCTCCCGGATATACGCCTTGATCTGTTCTGCCTGTTGTAATTGCGCCTGTAATTGCTGTACGTTTTGCAGAGAGCCGCTCACTTTATCCTGCAGGGCTTTGGACTGGCCGCCCAAAGATTTCGCGTTTTTAAGAAAAGACAAGGAATTTTGCAGGGTATCCAGGTAGCCCGTGTAACCCGCGCCCAGCTTGGATGGATCGTATTTTTCTGCTTTTTGTTTTAACCTGGACTGCAGGTTGCCCATAGAATCGATAGAGTGGGAAAAGATGTTCTTCGCCGCAACGGAATCTATCTTTGCCAGCTTCGCCTGCATTTTCTTTTCCTGGCGGGCGAGGCGTTCCAGTGCCTGCTGCGAGCGCTTGTTTACCCTCTTTTCAAAGTGCCGTGATTTACCACTTACCTGTGAAAAGTATTTCCCGGGTAACTGGCTTAAAGTTTTGCCGGTGGTATCCAAGCGGTTTCGTTCCAATGCAGGCGATTCCTGCGCAAATAGTTGCTGCCATTGCAATAGCAATGCCATCATAAGTAGATATGCAATACGCATACTCAGGGTATATATGTTATCAAAATTTACTTGTTGGAGACAGTTAACGCATAGAATGGCGTTCATGCCTGGGCATGAAATATGCATTTGCAGTTTTGCATCTGCATCTTGGTGGGATTTCCATCATGTAGTTCAGAAAATCAGTCACTGTCTTGGGCCAACTCAATTATGTACTCTTAAAAATTTCTATTCATCGCTTACTTAGTTAGATATAGGAGAATGTGCTTTATTTCATAGCATTTTCAAACATACTGGAACAAAGAAAGAATATTTTTTTGAAATGCAGCTAAGTTTTTTTAATGAACAAACAGGAACAATGCAAATACCTTGCGTCGAAACAACTGTTAATGCCTCATATTTTCGTTAAATATATTTAATGCATTTTTCATGTTGCCACTACTGCTGCATGTCGGCTACACGAATATTTTCTGCCTGCGCTATTCATTATTCCCTTTGAGAATAAAATATTTTTCCCTCTCTTAATAATCAGTTTCTTATACTGATTTGTTCACTATTATATGAACGCAGATCAGTAAAATAAATAAGCCGCTTCGCGGAACGAAGCGGCTCACTTGTTCTTTTAAATCTTCCTTAACACTCCAGGAAAGTTGGTACACAATCACCGCAAGTGTTATAGTGCGTAGGGAAACAACCGCCACCTATTGTATTACAAGCGGCTAATATACTCGCGCCTTTCCCTGCTTTCTGATGGGGAGCGCTCAGGGTCGCAACTCTGATCTTACCAAGATGCAGCTTTTTCTTGTTGTTCTTTTTCATAGTTTGCTACAGTTTAAAGGTGAGAAATGGATGATTACAGGCCTTATAATCTCTGCTTACTAAAAATACGCAGAAACCTACATTCCATGCTTCACGCAAAAAGGGGATTTTTTAACTACCGGGTTTCACCACCTTCTCATTCACCCCATCCCATCCATAAACCGCACTTTTCCTATCCGTTACCTTCATAATATTATTCCCATCCTTATCCACATCATCTGTCGCTTCCTCCGTCACCGTATTCCAGATGATCTTATCAGCCTGCCCATTTTTCTCATTAGGAAAAGTCAATGTTTCCGCCTGGTAAAATGCACCGGCATCGCTGACACTCTCTTTTCCAGGCAGGCGTACAAGATGACCCGTATTAGTCCATGCATGGTAATAGTCATAGGTAGGAATAGCGCAGGCTTCACCACTAAAGGTGAGTACAACAATATGCTGCACATTGCTCAATCCCATCCCGCTCATTACCCTACCATCGCTAAAGTTCGCAGTTTCATCATCCGGAGTGATGATCGATGTTCTTCCTATCACCATACCTTTCTGAACAACTTTCAACACCACAAGATAACGTCGTATCGTATCCCTGTTTATTCCAGATACAGCGATACTATCTGTCCGCCGCTCTATTCCATACACAAATTTCATTTCACCCCTGCGCAGCGGCGCACAGCTCACAAGTCCCTGCCAGATATACCCGCTCTTCTGTTCCCCATTCTTCGCATAATTTATTTTCAACCACGGCCCCTTAAGCCCGCGTACAGTCAGGCTCTTGGGAACAATCTCTTTCACCATGATATTATCACCTGCAAACAGCGTATCCGCAGGCGCCTCTTTGGTGCCAGGAGAAATGCGTATAAAAGCAGTATCTGCAAAAACATAGCGCTCAGTGCTATCGCCGGAATACATCACCCAGCTGCGCATATCAGGGTAATCAGGTACATCTTGTGCGTGGAGGGAATTAACAGTAAGGATAAACAGGAATAGTAGTAGCTTTTTCATGATGTGCAAAATAAAGCTATTCGGCGAAAGAGACTATTTATGTGCAAATTTTATGTCCTCTGTCTAACCAACACAGGTAAAATATGGACTTCATACGGAACCCATGACCCCTTTTTTCATTATCAACGCGAAGTTCAAATAATTCAATTTGATCGTCGAGTGACTTTTTGAAGTTATATTGAAAAAGAAGTATCCTTTCTTGTCTTAGTTTAATTATTCCTGCCAGGAATGAAAATTGATTCAAATCAATAAATTCCCCCACCCACTCGCCATTCCACCCCTTTCCCGTATTTTTATATAAAATCATATCCCATGGCCCTTCAAGTCGGCATACACAAATTCACCGGCAGACTTGACAACGTCATCGGCTACCGCAGAAATGGTAAATATTTCTTCCGTAGCATGCCGGACAAAGTAAGACAGACAGCACCCACTAAACGCGCTGCCCGTCGCTTCGGCATTGCCTGCCGGAAAGCAAAGCTCATTCGTACCGCCTTCCGTCCGCACCTGGGCATACGCCACGACGGTACCCTCGTAAACCGCCTGAATAAACTATTCATACAATCAGGCCCGAATAACTTCCCTGACTTCCAGGGCTTCCACTTCAACCGCTACACCGGCCTGGAAAAGCTCTTCACCATCCCACCCATATTCACCGTAAACGGTACCCTCCACATCCCCGCCCAGGAACTGGAACCACAAGGCACCAACACCCACCTCGAAGTCCGCCTCATCGCCGCAAGGATCGACTTCCGTACCCGGCATATCATCAGCTCCGAGTCCTCCTCCGCTATCATCGATCTCGATGAGGACGTCCGCTTCAACGGCCTTGCCTTAAGCGTTCCCACCGAAGGTGAAGGCGTACTAATGGTAGTATTGCAATGCCGTGCCTGTAAAGCCACCAACGACATCTTATACCCCACCAATGACCGCCGCTACATAGCCGCCGATGTGATCCACCTTGTTGTACCTGCAGCACAAGTGCTCATACCGGATGCGCGCTTAGCAAAGGCAACTCATAAACGTTTTGCCTTCCGAAACGGCACGTCCTCCTTTATCACCCAAGGGTCTTCTCCTTCGGTCGTCACGCACGGGCCTCCCATCCCGTCATTGCGAGGAGCCGCAGGGACTAGTGCGCAGAGCGACGAAGCAATCTCCTGACATAATCAATCGCCTTCTTCAAATTTCACAACATCGGGCGCCACGCTCCTGGGAAACCTATATCCCCACCTTCCCCAACCACCCATTTTTACATAAAAAAAGCCTCCAAAGAGGCCAGCCTACCTTCAAACCCTCAAACTTTTAAAACCTCAACCCTCCCAATTCCCTCCAAACCACCTCCTTTCCGCCGTTAATTCCCCCTCACATCAACACCGCATGAACTCCCGATCAAGTCCACCTCAGGTCCATTAACCCTTGTGTTACAGTATACTGCTACTATACGCTTACTATACGCATGCCTTAGGGGCTGGCTTAGTCCACTCTTAGTCCCACCTTAGTAAATGCCTGGTCTTTCCTTCCTCCCCATTCTTATCTCCCTTATTTTTCATACCTTCATTCCACGCTTTATACCTATGCATTCATCCCAACGTTTCTTCAACGAAAAGCTACCCACCCGCACAGAATACCTTTTCAGGCTGCTATTAGCAGTGCTCATCATTTTCGCAGCACCACTGCTCGGCCCCTTTCTGAAACCGCGCGTGTTCTCCGGCTCCGGCATCGATTGGTTCATTGCCGCAGTCATTGCCATCGTATTCGTATCACTTTCTTTTTTCGAGAAGATCTTTGTCAGTATTCACTTTGACTATGAAAAGAAGGAGGTCAGCATAACATCAAGAACAATACTCGATGGAGATAAAACACAAACAATCCCCTTCTCTAACCTCGCATATCGCCAAGGTCAGGATGGCTCGCTAAGAAAAACGCCTGCTAAAGTCCTGGAACTATTAAAAGGAAAGCACCGGGTTATCAAACTCGAAGCCAAAGCCATCGGCGATTACACTTTCAACGAGATCGCTAAAGCACTCAACACCCTCAAACCCTAGATCCTTACTATCCTTTCCCTTATCACCGCTCTTTCCGTCTCCGTCTTCGCTATCGCATAGGCCTTCTCAAAATTCAGCTTCGCCTGCTGCTGATCTATATGACTATACAATTCCCCCAGCAGCATATAATAAAAATGGTTATTCTCTAATTTCAATTTCTCCGCTTCCACCAGGGCCACTTCCGGACCATCCGCCTTATACAAGGCAAAGGTCCTGTTCAATGCCACACTCGGAGAATAATTGATCGTCAATAGCTGGTTATACAATTGTAAAATATGCTCCCACTTTTCCTTTGTATCTTCTTTAATACAATGCCAGTAAGCAATCCTCGCCTCCAGGTGATAAGACGTGATCTCATTCCCTGTTGCCGATTGGCTCAAAAAATGCACGCCCTGCTTGATCAGCGCCGTATCCCACAGCTCCTCATTCTGCTGCTCATACAACACCACCTCGTCTTCACTCGTCTGTCTCGCATTAAATCTGGATGCATGAAAACACATCAATGCCATCAACGCATTCGTCTTTGGCAAATTAGTCCGCTCATATTCTATCAGCATCATCCCCAAACGCAAGGCTTCAAAACATAATTCTTTGCGCAGTATCTGGTTCTGTGTTTTAGAATAATACCCTTCACTGAACAGCAAATAAATAATATGCAGCACATTATCCAACCTGCTGCCGATCTCATTTTCCGGCGGCAGCTCCATCTTAATATCTTCCGTACGCAATTTCTCTTTCGCCCTGAACAGTCTTTTATTGATTGTTTCCTTATTCGATAAGAACGCTTCCGCAATTTCATCTATACCAAAGCCGCAGAGGATCCGCAAAGCCAGTCCTATCTGTGCTTCACTGGCGATAGCGGGGTTACAGACTGCGAAGATCATCTGCAGCTGGCTGTCTTTTATATTTTGTTGGGAGAAGTTCAATTCAGGTTCATAATCTTTTTCCAATCCGGAAGCTACTGCAGGCAACACCTTTTTCTCATAGATCTTATTCCTCCGGAAATGATACAATGTTTTCTGCTTGGCCACGGCATACAGCCATGCGGTGGGGTTAGGCGGCATACCTTTCACCCCCCATGTTTCAGCAGCCAGCAGGAATGTTTCACTTACAATGTCTTCCGCTATTTCAATGTGCTCTAAACCAAAGAGCTTACTGATAACGGCCACCATTTTGGAAAATTCCTGCTGGAACAGCTGTTTTAATGATTCGATGTTCGCGCTCATTTATTTATTTTCCGGTGTCGGATAAGCCATAATAGGCCGGATCTCTACGCTGCCGTCGGCATCCAGCGCCGGACAACCATGCGCCAGTGTAACGGCATCCTCCAGGTTCTCCGCCTTCACAACGGCAAAGCTGCCCAGGCGCTCCCGGATCTCTACAAAAGGCCCGTCTGTTACAACGCCACCTGCTTTCAATACTTTACCCTCAAAGGAAAGGCGCATGCCAGTGCTGCCTAATTTACCCTGCGCGGCAATACCGCCTACCCAATCCTGCCATTTCTTGGCAAGCGCCTGCATTTCACTCGGTGATGCATTGCTGTAATCATAGCTGGGCTGACGGAAAATTAACATGAAGTCTTGCATTGTGTCTGATGTTAAATAGTGATTGAATGTATGAATTTCATTTAAATAATGACCGGCTTTCTGAAAATTGGACAGCCCGGCCAATATTTTTTTTACTTTCTTTTGCTGATGTCGCACAGCATATCAGAATGGATATTGAGCCCTATATTAGTAAGGTTGTAAAGGTGCTCGCTGGCTACTATATAAACGATCTCGCAGATCTCCCTTTCAGAATAATACTTCGCCATGCGGGCAAAAGTATCCGGATCCACCTGTTTGTTTTTGGTAAGATCGGTCACATAATCCAGCAGGGCCCGTTCCCCTGCGCTGAAGATCGGGTCGGTAGCATAGTTATCCAGTGCTTCGAACTTAGCGGTGTTCATGGATTTCTGGATGGCGTCCCAGCGGCTGGCGTCAATACAGAACAGGCAGATATTGAGGCGGGCCACCTGCTGGCGAACCAGCGCTGCTGTTTCCTGCGGCAGCTGTAATTTCTTATCCAGCTGGCTCACCTTGCCATAGAACATGCCAAAGGCAGCAGGCAGGCGGGCAGAATGTACTTTCAGCGGCATCAGCACTTTCCCGAACTGCTTACGGGTAAAGTAATATGCCAGTTTCATCATCAGCCCCTGGGGCTTCTCTATTGGTGCAAGTAAAGTGTCCATAGTGTGTCTGTTTCCTATATAAGGATCGACATTTTCAGAATTGGACACCCCGGGGCTAAATTAATTTAGTTGGCAGTGGGCAGTGGGCAGTAATTGAAGTACTTATGATCTTCACTCAGATCACTGTTAACTGCGACTGCCCACTGCCCACTGCCAACTGTCAACTAGTAACATGCGGTACTTCAAACTTATTTTTCAGATGCGGCGCATTCTTCGACATCATGCTTGTGATCACCCGGTGCATCCAGATCAGGCATACAGCCGAAAGCAAACATACAAAGAACCAGGAACTGGTCCACAGCCCGCTCACATTCAACAGGTAACCAAACAGGATCGGGCCTACAAAGCCGCCCAGCCCGCCGATCATCCCTACCATACCCCCTACAATGCCCACCTCATCCGGGAAATATTCGGGGATATGCTTGAACACGGCCGCCGTCCCAATACCCCATGACATCCCCAGCAGCATGATCAGTACGGCAAATACCCAGATATTAGCCTGGAAATAGATCCGCGTAACCCCCTGCGCCAGCATCTGTTTCTTCCTGATGGGATCCCCCGGATGTACAATGGCCTCCTGCCAGCTTTCCTTGGTGGGAAAGATCAAATGCTGCGTGCCCTCATCGTTCTTTTGTGGCGGCCTGGCTATAATAGGATAAGTTTTATGGTCCACTATTATATGATCCTTTTCCACACTGCTCACGGTACCCGCCTCCTGGGCCATCAGTCCCGCCCCGGGAGAGTAGATCTCCATCCGCGGAATAAGCAGCAGCGCGCTCAATACCAGCGAGCTGCCCAATACCCAGTACATCACTGCCCGCGCCCCGAATTTATCAGACAACCATCCACCCACCGCCCGGAACAGCCCCGCTGGTAAGCTGAAACAAGCCGTCAGCAAACCGGCCGTCACCAATGTAATAGAATATACATTGAGGAAATAAGACAGCAGCCATTGCGAAAAGGTCACAAAGCAGCCGAAAACCAGGAAATAGTACAATCCAAACCGCCATACCCGCAAGCTCTTCAAAGGCTTCAACATCACCTGCAGCGTCTTACCGGAGGAGGCAGATGGCTTATTCACCGTAAACAGCATAAACAATATCGCCATCACCACCAGGGCGCCCGCATAGATCATAGGCAGGGTTTTCCATCCATCTGGGTTAGCGCCGTTACCGGTAAGCCGTATCAGCAGGGAGGGGGCCACCATCGTGGTAATAGCCGATCCGGTATTGCCCATACCAAAGATGCCCAATGCCCGGCCCTGCCACTGCGGCGGAAACCACAGCGAGGTAAAGCCAACACCTACGGCGAAGCTGGCGCCCAGCAGTCCGAATAAAAAACTGAGGACCAGAAACAACGTATAGTCGGTAGTTTTAGATAATAAGAACAGCGGAATAGCGCAGAACAGCATCAAACCACTGAACACCCAGCGCCCGCCCAGCTTGTCTGTAAGTAGCCCCATGGGCAGCCGCATCACCGAACCGGTCAGTACAGGAATGCCCAGCAGCCAGCCTGCCTGCACCAATGTCCAGTTTACAATGCCATTATCAATAAGGAATGCGACCAGTACGCCATTCAGGACCCAGCCCGCAAAACATACGGTGAAGGCCAGGGTATTAAAGATCAGAATACGATAAGCAGTATGCGTGGGTTGTTGCTGCATAGGGTTAGCAGTTTGATGTGAAAGTAATGATGCAGATGATGACAAAACATGACGATTGTCCTGATCCGAACTGACTTTTTTCATTAATTTTTCTAAACCTTATGGGTAATGTTGTGTTAAGAATAAAATGATAAGTATAAACAACCGAAACCCATGTTTAGTTATCATCTTAACAAAAAAGCTTTTGCGGCGGCGACAATAGCCACGCTGATACTGATCGCCCTCGTGTTCATCGGCTCGCGTAAGCTGCAAAATTTCGACGCTGCTTTGATCGCCTATCTCTTCGGTACCGTCTTTGCCACTTTCGGGATTGTTTACCGCTATGCAGTATGGCTCCAGCGGCCGCCTACCTGGCTCTATTTTAAACGCACCTGGCAGATCCTGTTCAGCGGCCGTTTCATTCCTTACCTCTGGCTGTTTATCCGTAAATCAGTACGCAACATCGGTTTCCAGTATTTTATCCGTCCGCGCGGCGCCAGGCGCTGGTGGGGCCATTTCCTGATGGCTACCGGCTGCATGCTGGCCTTCGCAGTCACCATCCCGCTCACCCTGGGATGGATCCATTTTACCATGGACCCCGCATCTGGTCTCAGTCCGGAAGGCGTGAAATTATACGAAGCACATGTCTTCGGATTCAAAGTATTCACCTTCAGGCTTGGTTCCATCATCGCCTCACTGGTATTTAATATACTCAGCTGGAGCTCCTGGCTCGTGATCATCGGCGTAGCGCTTTTCATGTACCGCCGCTTCACTAACGGCGGACTGATAGCCACGCAGAGCTTTGGTGGCGACTGGCTGCCACTGGTGCTGCTGGTAGCCATTTCCGTCACCGGCTTAGGATTAGCATATGATTACAGTTTCCTCGGCGGCACCACTTACGAGTTCATGGCCGTTACCCACGCGGTAACCGTCATCATCTTCCTGGTATGGATCCCCTTCGGGAAATTCTTCCATATCATCCAGCGCCCTGCGCAGATAGGCGTCTATCTCTATCATGAAGAAGGCCGCCGCAAGGGAATGGCCGTATGCCGTCACACCGGTAAGGAGTTTACCTCCACCCAACATGTGGATGATCTGAAAGCCCTTACCAAAGAATTGGGGATCGATTTTACCATAGATGAGCACACATCACATCTGGACTATAGCCCTGAAGGCAAACGGTCTGCCCTGGCGCAGGCCCATCTGAAAGCAAGAGAAGCCAGCGGCCGTTATTTCGGATAGACCATTTTTAAGACCAACAACATGATCGTATGTCAAAATTACCAGTCAACCCGGAAGCGCTGATCCACCAATACGGCCCGCATCTGCACTACCCGCCTAAAGAAGGCTATGTTGGCCGCGATGAACCTGATAAGGTAGTAGAAACTCATTGCTGTTTCTGCGGCATGCAATGCGGCATCAAGCTGCTGGTAAAAGAGAACAAGGTAGTAGGCTTCGAGCCCTGGATGGAGTTCCCTTTCAATGAAGGAAGGCTTTGCCCCAAAGGCGTGCAACGCTACCTGCAGAACAATCATCCCGACCGCCTGATGGATCCGCTCCGCCGTGTTGATGGAAAAGGCTTTGAATCCACCAGCTGGGAAGATGCCATGGACACCACTGTTAATGCCATCAAAAACATTCAATCCAAATACGGTAAAGACGCTTTCTCCGTACTCTCCGGCGTATCGCTCAGCAATGAGAAGTCTTACCTCATGGGCAAGTTTGCCCGGGTAGCGCTCAAAACAAAGAACCTGGATTATAATGGCCGTCTCTGTATGGTAAGTGCGGGAGCTGGCAATAAAAAAGCTTTCGGCCTGGATCGTGGTTCCAATAACTACTCCGATCTTAAACAGGCAGAAGTGATCATGGTATGTGGCGCCAATGTCAGTGAAACATTCCCCACGCTCACCTACTGGATCTGGCAGGCCCGCGACCTCGGCGCTAAGCTGATAGTAGTAGACCCCCGCTTAATACCGCTGGCCCGCACGGCAGATCTGCATCTCGATATCCGCCCCGGTACTGATTCTGCGCTCTACGGGGCCATGTTAAAATACCTGGTGGATAATAACCTCGTCGATCAGGATTTCATCCGGGAACACACCTCCGGTTTTGATACGGCCATAGATATCGTAAAAGACTATACGCTGGAATGGGCCGAATCCATCACCGGCATCGCCAAAGAAAAGATCAAACAGGCCGCTCACTGGTGGGGAACTGCTAAAACCAGTTTCCTGCTGCACGCCCGCGGCATCGAACATCATTCCAAAGGTGTAGACAATGTAATGGCCTGCATCAACCTGGTATTAGCCACCGGTCGTATCGGCAAGCCCTATTGCGGCTATGCCACCATTACCGGACAAGGCAACGGTCAGGGAGGACGCGAGCACGGCCACAAATGTGATCAGCTCCCCGGCAACCGGGATATCAATAATCCTGAGCATCGCAAATACATCGCCGGTGTATGGGGCATTGACGAATCCGAACTGCCCGGACAAGGCTATACTGCCTACGAACTGATAGAAGCCATTCATCGCGGAGAAGTAAAAGGCCTGCTCTCCATCTGTTTCAATCCCTTGGTTTCTCTACCCAATAATAACTATGTAAGAGCCGCGCTGGAAAAGCTGGAATTCTACGTAGCGATCGACTTCTTCCTGAGCGAGACCGCCCGTCATGCAGACATCGTCCTGGCTGGCTCTCTCCATGAAGAAGAAGAAGGGACCGTCACCACCGCAGAAGGGCGCGTCACCCGCATCCGGCAGGCCGTTACCCCACCTGGTAACGCGCATACAGATACGAGTATCATCCTGGAACTGGCCGCCCGCCTGGGTGCTGCAGATAAATTCAGCTACCAGAGCAGCGAAGATATTTTTAACGAACTGCGCATCGCCTCGAAAGGTGGCACGGCTGACTATTATGGCATCACTTATGAGAAGATAGAAAAGAACATGGGCGTCTTCTGGCCCTGTCCTTCGATAGAACATCCCGGAACGCCCCGTTTATGGGAAGACAGGAAATTCGCTACCGCGGATGGTAAAGCGCATTTCAATCCAACGCCTTACCGTGATCCGGGAGAGGTAACGGATGATGAATATCCCATCGTGCTCACCACCGGCAGGGTAGTATCTCAATATTTAAGCGGTACACAAACCAGGAGGATTGGCAAGCTGGTAGATCAGTACCCCGAACCTTTACTGGAAATACATCCGCAGCTGGCAGCGAAATACAACATAAAGCAAGGGGAGATCGTAAAAGTACTGACCCGCAGGGGAGAGGCGGCGTTCCCGGCCAATATCGTTGAAACCATCCGCAAGGATACGGTATTCATTCCTTATCACTGGCCTGGCAACAAATCTGCCAATCAGCTCACACCAGGTACACTGGACCCGATCTCCAAGATCCCGGAGTTCAAGGTCTGCGCCTGCCGTTTAGAACCTTCTGGAAAAATATCATAACGCTCACCATATATGGAAACAGCCAATTTTTATAAGACGGAAATGGAGTTCTTCATCGATATGCAGCGTTGCATCGGCTGCCAGGCCTGCGTGGTGGCCTGCGCAGAATGTGAGACCAACGGGCAGGACTCTATGATCCACGTAAATTATGTAGACCGCGCCCACTCCATCCAGACCACCGTACAGGTGTGCATGCACTGCGAAGACCCCGTCTGCGCGAGGGTATGCCCTGCAGACGCTATCAGCAAGGACGAGTTCGGGGTAGTACATACCGCCAACACGGCCCGCTGTATCGGCTGCTCCAACTGTGTAATGGCCTGCCCCTTCGGCGTGCCCTTCAAACAGGAAAAGTACGACCTGATGATGAAATGCAATCTCTGTTACGATCGTACCAGCGCAGGTAAAAAACCTATGTGCGCTACCGTTTGTCCCAGTGGCGCCTTATACTACGGCACCCGCGAGGACATGAGAAAGATGCGGCCGCAAAGCGATCCTGTCAATCATTTCCTCTTCGGTAAAGAAGCGGTCACCACCAAGGTAAATATCATGATGCCCAAAGGCGCCACCATGCTGAAGGTGCACGAATAATAAAACTGAATATGAGTAAAGAACAAACAGTGCCCGACTGGCAACGGGATTTTCCATACCGTCAGGACGATGCCCGCCTGGTAACCCGGCGGGAGTTCTCCCGCATGCTCTGCCTGATCTCCGGGGCAATGGTAGCCGGTAGCGCCTATGTGGTAGCAAGAGCATTCTGGCCCGAAGGCAAGCACAACGCAGGACGATTCCTGGTATGTAAGCGCGATGAATTACAGGCTGGCGGCACACGCACTTTCCGTTTACCCAACGACAATACGCCTTATATACTGATCCACCTGGAAAGCGGCGTATTCAAAGCATATGAACAGAAATGCACGCACCTGTCCTGTGCCGTATTTTATAAAGCTGGCACCGGTAAGATTGAATGTCCCTGTCATAACGGATGGTTCGATGCCAACACCGGTGATGTATTACAAGGCCCTCCGCCAAGGCCTTTGCCTGCCTTGCAGGTCGTAGAAGAGGGGGATAATATTTTTGTAAAATTATAGCTATGAGCACTTTCAGGAACGCCCAGGAGAAAGCGCATCCAAATAAGACCAGCACCCTTACACTGGCTATCATCGTTATCCAGGTCTTATTGGTCACCATGCAGATCTGGCTTTTATACAGCGGCTTAAATAACGCCCTGGAGCACAACAGGGGTATTGCTATACCAGCGCTCGTTGCTTCGGCTATTTTATTCCTCGTATGTTGCAGCCTGTTGTATTTCCTGCCCGGAAGAAAGGGCTAAGGCTACAACTATTTTTTTGTTATGTTTGAACCGGGAAATACCAGGTTTAAATTTGACACATCCCTTTAACAACGATCAGGCATTGTTACTCCGGATAGCTGCCGGAGACGAAGCCGCCTTTAACCAGCTATTTAATACCTACTGGGATAAGGTGTATGCTACCGCCTTGATCCTTACCAAATCCAACCAGCTGGCAGAGGATATTGCACAGGAGGTGTTCCTCCGCCTGTGGCAGCACCGTGAAAATGCCAATAGCATCGAAAATCTGGAAGGATTCCTGTTTATTACCGCCCGTAACCTTATCTACAACCGCCTGAGCAGGATCAAGCTGGAGACCGCTTATAATAACTACTTACAACACCAGTTCACCGCCCCCGATAAAGACATAGAAGCCAAAGCTGAGTTCCGCCAGCTCAGGGAGATCATCGCCGCTGGTATCCATGAGTTACCGCCCCAGCAGCAAAAAGCTTTCCGCTTAAGCAGGGAAGAGGGATTGAATCATGAGGCAATTAGCCAGCAAATGGGAGTGAGCAGGGCTACGGTGAAGGATTATATTGTAAGGTCTATTGCGTTTTTGAGGAAGTATTTGCAGGAGCATGCGAGGTTGCTCTTCTGATGGGCTTTGTCCTATTATAAGCTGTCCCTGTCATAAGATAATTTAAGGAGAAAAAATTGTTTTAGTCCTTAAATAAGCTTTCGATCGTTTTCATAGCTATGAACATCTTATCACTATCAGGTAAAGTAATAAAGCCATACTTTTTGTAAAATGCCATAGCGTCTTCATCCAATGGGTCAACAACTACAGCTATGGAGCCTATGATCATAGAGTTATCATAGCTTCTGCTCAGGGCATCAAGTAAAATCATTTCACCAAGCCCCTGACCCCGGCAAGATCTGTCAATAGCCAACCTGCCAAGTAAAGTAACAGGTAAGTCATGATAAGCCGGAGGCATTTTTCTCTTTATATCTTCAGGTAGAAGCTCTTTTTTTATGGATGAACCTGATAACGTGTAATAGCCTTTTACAGAATTGTCATTGCCCTCAAGAATAAAACATGCAGACAATTTTCTTTTGACATCCTGTGTTACCTGCTCATGTAAATATCTATCAAGCGATAGTTTTTCACAACTAAAGTCGCTTTTTTTGTGATTACTTTTTAGTGGAACTGTGAGATAATTCATTCTTCTTTGTCATTTTTTTATACCGTTCTGCAGCTGCTTTTAATTTATCATTAGGTTCACCCGGATTCATTATTGCATCGAAGAAAATTTTTTGATCTTTCTCTGATGCCAAAATCGCATTATGCTTATCCATAATTTTTTCTGCTTGTAATTTAACTGAGTATATAACAAATTCTGACAATGTTTTATATCCACCCAATTCTGCCGCTTCTTCAAAAAGTTTTTTCATTTCAGCGGACAATCTGGTATCAAACCTGGTCATTGTTGCTGCTTTCATAGTTTTCAGATTTAAAAAGTTAAAGTTGGCCTGGTAATACAAATGTACGGAAAATATCCGTACAAAATACATCCCCTCCCCCCAAAAAAATATTTTCCCCCCGCCACTTCCTTCCACCCCTCTCATCTGTCTTTATACTATAGCGACCAAATTCACCCATTGTCATGACACAAGCCGAGCTAAAGAAACTAATAGATAAATACCTGACAGAAGACCTCTCCGCAGAGGAATTCCAGTTCTTATGGAGCACCCTCCAGCAGCCCGAATATAAAGACACCTGGATGGAAATGATCCACGGCGTATGGGAAAATCCTGCCTACCACAGCCTGGCAGATGATACCGCCAAACAAAGGGTATTGGAACAACTGCGGCCTGCATTAACAGAGAACACACCCGCTTCGCTTGGCCGCAAACCTTTGATAAGGCGCCTGGCAGCCAGCAATACCTGGTGGGCAGCAGCCGTCGCTATACTGATATGCTGCGCAGGGGCCTGGTACCTCCTGTCTCCTCAGCCTGAATCACAGCTGGCAGTCAACCAAACCGATACCATAAATTATAAAAACGACGTTGCTCCCGGCACCAATAAGGCCGTATTAACACTCGGCGACGGCTCAACTGTCACACTGGACAGCACCGCTAACCAGCTGATCCGCCAGGGCAATACCGCCATTCAGCAACAAAAAGGGCTCTTACAATATAAAAGCAGCGGCGCCAACGTAGGCATCAGCTATAACATCCTCACCACGCCGCGCGGCGGAAAATTCCGCATCGTACTGCCAGATGGCACAGGCGTATGGCTGAATGCAGCCTCTTCCATCCGCTACCCCGTTGCCTTCACGGGAAAAGAAAGGAGAGTAGAGATCACCGGCGAAGCCTACTTTGAAGTAGCGCAGCATGCCGCCATGCCATTTATCGTCAGCGTGAACAATAAAACCGAAATAGAGGTACTAGGCACACATTTTAATATCAATGCCTACCAGGACGAAGCAGCCATCAACACCACCCTGCTGCAGGGAAAGGTAAGGGTCAGCGCCGGCGCTTCACCAGGCACTGTACTGCAGCCCGGCCAGCAGGCCAGCCTGAATACAGCCGGAACAATGAAGGTCCTGAACGATATAGATACCACTCAGATCATCGCCTGGAAAGAAGGCTGGTTCCAGTTCCACATGGCCTCCCTGCCTGATGTGATGCGGCAGGTGTCCCGCTGGTATGATGTAGACGTAAGCTATCCGGCAAATATCCCGGACAGAGCCTTTGAAGGAAGGATCCAGCAAGACCTTACCTTAACACAAATGCTGAAAATATTGGAAAGATACCAGGTACAGTTCCACGTAGAGGGGCAGAAGATCACTGTATTACCTGAATAAAGCTACCGTAAACGCGTGATGTCATGTGAACAATGCATATTGCTCAACTTTAAAACATAGGGTTATCGATCAAAGAAAAGAACATTCACCAAAATCGCTGCCCGTAAAATAAAACCGGAACCCGATCGCCATCGGGCCCGGTAGAGGGCAAAAAACGTCTCGTAACAACATTTTATCACCCAATCCAAAGTTATGAAATTAACTGGCCTGAACAATGCCGGCGAACCGTCTCTATTCACCAAACTCTCGAGAGTTATGAAGATTGCCACCTTCTTCCTGCTGGCTGGTTCCATGTATGTAAGTGCAAAAGGGTTTTCACAAACCGTTACCATCTCCGTCCGTAACGCACCGCTCGTAAAAGTATTTAAAGCTATTGAGCGGCAGGCCGGCTATGGTGTTTTTTATGATCCGCGTTTCTTCAAAGATACCAAACCGGTATCCATCGAAGTGAAAGATGCTGCTGTTGAAAAAGTGCTGCAGGAGGCGCTGAAAGATCAGCCCTTCGAATATTCCATCGAGAACAAGACCATTATCATCAGCCGGAAACGACAGGCCCCGCCGCCTCTGTCGCCACCATCGGCAGATACTACCGTCAATCTTTCCGGTCAGGTGACCGATAGCTCCGGCAATATCCTGCCCGGCGCTACCATCATAGTAAAGGGTACAAAGAAAGGCGCCATCACCAACGACCAGGGACAATTCAGCATCAGCGACGTTAATAAGAATGCCATACTGGTAATTAACTTCGTAGGCTATAGCCCACAGGAAATTCCATTGGCAGGGCGTTCCAGCATCAATATACAACTGGCCACCAACCTGCAGTCACTGACAGATGTGGTAGTAGTAGGCTACGGCACCCAAAAGAAAGAGAATCTCACAGGCGCTATCGCTACGGTAAGCGCAAAAGAGCTGGAAAGCCGCCCCCTGGTAAACCTTGCCCAGGGCCTACAAGGCCTGGTACCCAACCTGAATGTGAACCTGAATAATGGTAAGCCTGGCACCGCTGCCAATTTCAACGTGAGAGGTATTACTTCTATCAACTCAAACGCTGGTCTCGGCGGCCCCCTGGTAATGGTAGACGGCGTTCAGATGGATCCCAACCTCATCAACCCCGGTGATGTGGAAAGTGTAACCGTCCTGAAAGATGCTGCTTCTGCTGCTATCTACGGTAGCCGTGGCGCTTATGGCGTTATACTGATCACCACCAAAAGTGGCAAAAAGAATACCGCCCTGCATGTGAACTACAGCGGCTCTTATACCATTACCCGTCCCACACGTTTGCCTAAATACCTCAACTCCGTTGATTATATCGCCATGCACCGCGAGGCAGACAGAACCGGGCAAATGAGCGGCGGCAACACCGCTTCTTTTCCCTTTACTGAACAGGATTCCATCATGGCAGCCAAATATTTCGCAGACCCAGCCAATAATCCCAGCGGCTATCCTGATCCGGGCAATCCATCCAAATACCGTTATGTTGGAAATACAGACTGGGTAGATGTGCTCTATCCCGACTGGGCGCCGCAGCAACAGCATAACCTGTCCATCTCCGGAGGCTCCGAAAAAACATCCTTTGTAGGCTCACTCGGTTATTTCAACCAGGATGGTATGCTGAACTACAGTAATGAGAACTACAAGCGCCTCAATCCCAGCCTGCGGATCAGCACCGAAGCTACTCCCTGGATGAGCTTTAACCTGAAAACAACACTCAACCGCATCATCAGCGACGCACCCAATGCGCCCACCAACGGTAACTCCAACAGTTACATACAAGGAGACTCACGGCCTAATATGCCCGTGTTTAACCCTGGTGGAGTGGATTATGCAGGACAAGGCAGCTGGACCAACCCCGTAGCCGTCATGATGCAGAACGGCCGCGATAAGCTGGCAGCCAATGATCTCTGGCTGACGGGTGGGGTTGTATTGACGCCGCTTAAACATGTAACTATCACCGGAGATTACACTTTTAACAGCTATGCCGGTTTCCAACAAAAGGTACAAAAACAGTTCCCGGAATATGGTGTGAACCACGTGTTCCTGAACTATTACCCATGGACATTTCCCGACGCTACTACAGAGATCAGTTACAATAATAGCTACAGGGCCTTGAACCTCGTTGCCAACTATGAGAATACTTTCGGCGGCGTGCATTATTTCAAAGCCACCGTAGGTTACAATGAAGAACGAAGGCATTTTAAAAACGATACCGTAACGGCAAAGAACCTCATAGATCCGGGTACTCCATCTATAGGTCTGAATGATGATCCTAAGCCTGAGATAAAAGGCGCTGAATATGAATGGGCACTAAACGGTCTGCTGTACAGGTTGAACTATATATATAAGAACAAATACCTCCTGGAAATAGACGGCCGTTACGATGGTTCTTCTTCTTTCCCGAAAGGCAGCCGCTTTGTATGGTCGCCATCTGTTTCAGCAGGTTGGCGTATTTCCGAAGAAGGCTTCTTCACACCGCTAAAAACAACCGTGAACGACCTGAAGCTGCGCCTGTCTTACGGACAGCTGCCCAACCAGCTCTTTAATCCCTCCAGTCCTTCTGATGCTACGGTATATCCTTACATCGCTTTGTCGCCTACCGGTAAAAGCAACTACATCTTCGGCTCACAGCAAAGCATCTACGTAGGCGCTCCCGGCCTGGTAAGCTCTGGTTTTACCTGGGAAAAAGTAGAGACCAAAGACATCGGCCTGGACTTTGGCCTGTTGGACCAACGCCTCACAGGTACCTTCGACTGGTACATCAGGGACACCAAGAATATGCTTGTAGGCGGTCAACCCTTACCTGCCGTTCTGGGTACCACCCCTCCCTTGAAGAATGCTGCTGATCTCCGCACCAAAGGCTGGGAAGTCAACATTACCTGGGCAGACAGGATCGGTAAAGATTTCAGCTATTCTGTCAGAGTCGGCGTATCTGATTATACTTCCACCATTACCCGTTATGATCTGAACCCAACAAAGATCTTCAACAGTGACAATAACGGCGGCGGCTACTACTACGTTGGTCAGAAATTCGGCGAGATATGGGGATTTGAAACCGAAGGCTATTTCAAAACAGATGAAGAAGGCGCTAATTACGACCAGTCACAGCTAAGCGGTAACACCCAGCTGGCAGGCGATATCCGCTACAGGGACCTGAACAAGGACGGAAAGATCACCTACGGCGATAATACCCTGTCTAACCCGGGCGATCAGAAGATCATCGGTAACAGCACGCCCCGTTACCAGTATGGCATTAACTTAAGTGCCCAATACAAGAACTTTGATCTTAGCATCTTTGCCCAGGGCGTTGGCAAGCGCGATGTAATGCCTAATGACAATGCCTTCTTCGGCTTCTATTCAGAATGGAGCGTGCCTTTCGAATACCAGAAAGACCACTGGACACCACAGAATACAAATGCCTACTTCCCCCGTTTACGTTTTGGCGGTGGCAGTAATTTCCATACACAAACCAAATACCTGCAAAGCGGCGCCTACTGCAGGCTGAAGAACATCGCACTGGGATACAACCTGCCGCAGGAACTGCTCAACCACATCAAGCTCAGAAGCCTGCGTGTATACGTAGCCGGACAAAACTTATTTGAGGTCACCGGCTTGTTCAAGGCCTATGATCCTGAAATAATCGGCTTCGGTACTTACCCGCTTAGCCGCGCAGTGTCATTCGGTGTGCAATTAGGTCTATAATGATAAATGCTTTAGTATGAAAAACAGATCCTTCATTACATATATCACGATCATTACCGGCCTGCTCTCCGCAGCCTGTAACCGGCAGCTCGACCTGCTTCCAAAAGACGCATTGAGCGAGCCTACCTTCTTTAAGAATGCCAACGATCTTAAATTATACTGTAACCGCTTCTACCAGGACCTGCCCGTGCAGAATTCCTTCCACTCAGAAGAAAATTCAGATAACCAGGTCCCCCTGGATAACAACGATTTCCTCTACGGCTCTTATGTAATACCGGTTACTGGCGATGGATGGGACTGGGGCCAGATAAGAGACGTCAATTACTTCCTGCAGCGTTACCAGCGTGCCGATGCGGATGACGCCATCAAGAACAGGTACGCTGCCGAGATCCGCTTTTTCCGCGCATTCTACTACTGGAACAAGGTAAAAAGATACGGCGATGTACCCTGGCTCAGTAAAGACCTTACCGAAACAGATAACGACCTCTTATACGGCCACCGCTTGCCACATAAGCAGGTAATGGACTCTGTACTCGCCGATCTTGATTTCGCAGTGAATAACCTCCCCGACCTGAACGCCGTAGAAAGCGGCCGTCTGCATAAGTATGCTGCGCTCGCGCTCAAATCACGCATCTGCCTCTGGGAAGGTACTTTCCGCAAATACCACGCCCTGGGCGATGAAACAAAATACCTGGACGAAACAGTGACCGCATCAGAAGCGATCATCAATTCAGGCAACTACGAGATCTGGTCAACCGGCAACCCGCAAACAGACTACTACAATCTCTTCATCCAGGATGATCTCAGCAAGAACAGGGAAGCCATCCTGCCTTCCATCTACATCCTCAATGTGCTCACGCAAAACCTCACGCGTGAACTGGGTGAAAGCGGCACAGGCTTCAGCAAGAACTTTGTACGTTCTTTCCTTTGTTCCGATGGTTTGCCTACCGCACTAAGCCCGCTATACAAAGGAGATGATTCCCTGGAAGCAGAAGCCACCAACCGCGATCCCCGTTTCCGTCAGCTGATCGGCACCAGGGGCTTTGTATTATTGAACAATGCCGATGGCACAAAGAATATATTCACTTTACCGCAGATAGGCACCGCCACTGCGCCCACCGGCTATATGATCATCAAGGCCCTTTCTCCTGATCCTGCCCAATGGAACGCCGCCCAATCCACGCTGGACCTCTTCATCTTCCGCTATGCAGAAATACTGCTGAACGAAGCAGAAGCCAAAGCAGAACTGGGCCAGTGCACACAAACCGTGCTGGATAATACCATCAACAAGATCCGCGACAGGGTGGCCATGCCGCATATGGTGATCACTTCCCTGGTAAAAGATCCCGGTTCCGATTTCCCGGCACTGCCTGTGCTATTGGATGAGATCCGTCGTGAAAGAAGGGTAGAGCTGGCGGCAGATGGTTTCCGCTTTGATGACATGATCCGCTGGAAAGCAGGCAAGCTGATCGAAAACCCGGAAACCATCCTGGGCATGAAGCTCACGCCTGCAGTACGTGCGCAATACCCGCCCAGCCAGGTAAGCAGTGTACAGGTGAACGCCAATTATTACATCAGGTTATACACCAGTATCACTTCCCGCAAATGGAATGATAAGATGTACCTGTTCCCGATCCCAACACAGGAACTGGCCTTGAATCCTAATTTATTACCCCAGAACACCGGCTGGTAATAGCCACACACCAAGACGCTCCAAGGGTGCAAAACCCTTGGAGCGTTTAAAACAACATACGCATGTGCATGATCAAAAATGTAACAGCTGCTGCCTGTTTCGCAGTAGTACTGTCACCGGCTTTTTCTCAAACGAACGACTGGGAGAATGAACAAGTGTTCGGCATTCACAAAGAACCTACCCATGCCACCAGTATTCCTTATGCAGATCTCCCGCAGGCATTGAATGATGTAGCGGCTGCATCTCCCTGGTACTTATCTCTGAACGGTCCCTGGAAATTCAACTGGGTAAAACAGCCCGCTGAAAGACCGCTTGATTTTTTCAGTACCAGCTTCAACGACGCCAGCTGGAAAACCATCCCCGTGCCTTCCTGTATGGAAATGCAGGGCTACGGCACACCTATCTACACCAATATTACTTACCCGTTTAAGAAAGATCCTCCCCGTGTAATGGGCGAAGTACCTGCCGATTGGACCACCCATCGCGAACCTAACCCGGTTGGCTCCTACCGTCGTTACTTTGAAGTGCCCGCCAACTGGGGCGGGAAGGAAGTATTCATCCATTTCGAAGGCGTGATCAGCGCCTTTTACCTCTGGGTAAACGGACAAAAAGTAGGCTACAGCGAAAACAGCATGAGCCCCGCTGAATTTAACATCACGCCTTACATAAAGCCCGGCAGGAACCTCGTCGCAGTAGAAGTATACAAATGGAGCGATGGCAGTTACCTGGAAGATCAGGACATGTTCCGCTTCAGCGGCATCCACCGTAACGTATTTGTATTCGCCACCCCCAAAGTACATGTGCGCGATTATTTCCTTCAATCCGATCTCTCTGATGATTGCAGCCATGCCACCTTTAAAGTAAAGGCTGCATTAAAGAACTACGCCACGAAAAGATCCGCTGCTGCCAGTCTGGAGATCAGCTTGGATAACAAACTAATACTAACAAAAAGCATCCCCGCCATTAACGCTAACAGCGAACAGGTTTTTAACCTGGAAGCGCCTGTAGATCATCCTGCACTATGGTCTGCAGAAACTCCCACACTCTACACAGTATTGCTTACATTGAAAGACAGTAAAGGCAACATCCTCGAAGCCTTCAACACAAAGTTTGGCTTCCGGAAAGTAGAGATCAGGAAACAACAGCTCTACGTGAACGGCGAACCCATATTGCTCAAAGGTGTCAACCGTCACGAGGTCCATCCGGCTTACGGCAAATCAGTTCCCCTCGCCACCATGATCCGGGATATTGAACTGATGAAACAGTACAATATCAACACCGTACGTACCTGCCATTATCCCAACGATCCGGAATGGTATAAGCTTTGCGACCGCTACGGCCTCTACGTGATCGATGAAGCCAACCTGGAAACCCATGGTGCAGAAGACCAGCTCACAAAAGATCCCCGCTGGAAAGCTGCCTATGTAGACAGGGAAGTAAGGCTCGTAGAAAGAGACAAGAACCACCCCTCCGTGATCATCTGGTCCTTAGGCAATGAATCATGGGGAGGAACGAACTTCGTTGCCGGAAAGGCGGCCATCCTGGGCATCGATTCTTCCCACCCCATCCACTACGAAGGATACAACGAGATTGCCGACATCGCATCCACCATGTACCCTTCCGTCAATACATTAAAAGAAGAAGGAGAGAAGCCCTCGCCCAAACCATTTTTTATGTGCGAATATGCCCATGCCATGGGCAATGCCATCGGTAATCTGAAAGAATACTGGGATGTCATCGAATCTCACCAGCGCCTCATCGGTGGCTGCATCTGGGAATGGGTAGACCAGGGCGTGAACAAACAAATACCCGGTACCACACAAACCTTCTTTGCCTACGGCGGCGATTTTAACGACATGCCCAATGATGGTACCTTCAGCATCAAAGGCCTGATCACCTCAGACCGTAAGATCAAACCGGAGATCGAAGAAGTAAAGAAAGTATATCAGTACATTAAAATAAAACCGGTAGATATAACGGCGGGAAAGATCTCCATTGAAAATAAATATGATTTCATCAACCTGTCATCCTTCGATCTTACCTGGTCACTGGCAGCTGATGGAAAGATCATCCAGTCCGGTGTACTGGCCCCGCAGAACATAGCGCCTAATCAATCAGCAATAGTCTCCGTTCCTTTTACCCGCCCGGCCCTCGTGCCCGGCGCCACTTATTTCTTACGGATAGATGCCCGCCTTAAACAGGATGCCTTATGGGCCCCACAAGGGCACTCCGTGGCCTTTGAACAGATGGAGCTGCCTGGTGCCATCCCCGCCATCATAAAAGCTGCCGACCGGGCCGATATGGATGTTCAACAGGATGACACATCCCTCACTATCCAGGGCAAAACATTCCGCGCCGCCTTTGACAAAAAGGCCGGCGTACTATCCTTCCTTGAATACAACAATCAACCCATCATCCGCGGAGCGGATCACGGCCCTGTATTCAATCTCTACCGTGCCAAAATGGATAACGACCGCACTACAGAACGCGGGCCATACATAGAATGGGAGAAAGCAGGCTACGACAGCCTTCAATATATATTGAGATCATTCACCGTTCAGGAAGCAACTCCTAAAATGGTAAAGCTGTCTACCATTACCGATGCCCTGACAAGATCGGGGTTTAAGGTAACAACAACACTAACCTACACGATCTCCGGCAATGGTGATATCCGTGTAGACGCGTCCTTTCTTCCCAGCGACAAGGGTCTTGACATCCCTCGTCTTGGTCTCAGCATGCTTCTCGAAGGCGGCCTGGAGAATGTAGAATGGTACGGCAGAGGGCCTCACGAAAACTATGCAGACAGAAAAGAGTCTGCCGCCATTGGCCGCTATCACTCCACCGTATCGCAAATGCTGGAGCCATACGAACGCCCGCAAGGCATGGGCAATCGCGAAGATATACGTTGGGTAAAAATATCCGACAACAACAACCAGGGCGCACTGATCGTAGCCCATAGCCGCCTGAGCTTCACCACCCTGCATTACTCAGACCAGGACCTGCACAACGCCGCTCATCTCTACCAGCTGAAACCTCGCAGGGAAACAGTACTGAGCCTCGACTATACGCAACAGGGCCTCGGCAACGCCAGCTGTGGGCCTGATCCACTGCCGGTTTACAAGATACCTTTCAAACCAGCCAGTATTTCATTCACCATCAAAGCGGCTGACCCGCTTGACAATAACTTATAAAATCATCTGCACACATGAATATCAGACAAACTGTATCGCAATTAAGATCGTGGATAACCATCATTGGTACACTGGTCCCCCTGGCGCTTACTGCACAAACGGCCCCGGCACCGGTAGGCCCTGTGCCCAACGCCCGTCAGATCGAATGGTACCACCGCGAAATGATCGCCTTCTTCCACTTCGGCATGAACACCTTCACCAATGTAAATGAAGGCGATGGCACTGCCAGTCCGCAACAATTCAATCCTGCTGCATTAGACTGTAACCAATGGATGAAAGTATTGAAGAACGCCGGTATCCCGGCCGCTATCTTCGTTGCCAAACATGCAGACGGCTTTTGTAACTGGCCCACCGCCCACACCAACTATTCCATCAAGAACAGCCCCTGGAAAGATGGCAAAGGTGATGTGGTTAGAGAATTCACAGATGCCGCCAAAGCCGCCGGTATAAAAGCAGGCATTTACCTCGGCCCTCACGACCGCCACGATTCCCGCTACGGCACCAACGACTACAGCGACTACTATGCCGATCAACTCTCGGAACTTTTAAGGAACTACGGCCCTATCTGGGAAATATGGTGGGATGGCGCTGGCGCTGATAAACTGACCACCGCCTTCTATACCCGTTGGGCAGATTCTGTTCGCAATCTCCAACCCAATTGTGTGGTCTTCGGCACCAAGAACTCTTACCGCTTTGCAGACTGCCGCTGGATGGGCAATGAATCCGGCATCTCAGGTGATCCCTGCTGGTCCACCATCAACCCTTCCTCCATCCGCGATGAACAGTCTCACATCAATGAACTGAACCACGGTGAAGTAGACGGCACTGCCTACATTCCTGCTGAAGTAGATGTTTCTATCCGCCCCAGCTGGTTCTATCATCCGGAAGAAGACACACAGGTAAAAACACTCGCTACCCTGTGGGACATCTACTTTAACTCCGTTGGGCGTAACAGCGTACTGCTGCTAAACTATCCGCCTAACAAAGAAGGTCTCATCTCGGATATAGACGCAGCAAAAACAGATAGCCTGCGTGCCCTCATCAACGGCACCTTCAAAACTAACCTTGCCGCAGGCGCAGCGATCAAAACATTGCACCCGCGTGGCGGACAATATAAGCCCTCCAACATGGTAGACAACCAGGAAACCACCTACTACGCCACAACAGACAATTTCACTACCGATACCATCACCTTCGATCTAAAGTCTAAGAAAACATTTGACGTACTGATGCTGCAGGAAGTGATTGAGCTCGGTCATCGTACTACCGGCTGGTCTGTAGATTATTCGCAGAATGGTAAAGACTGGACAACCATCCCGGAAGCAGATGGTAAGCAAACCATCGGTTATAAATGGCTGCTGAAATTCAAACCGGTAACCGCACGGCATGTACGTTTACGGATTACCGCAGGCAAAGCTTGTCCCGCGATCCATACATTCGGCGTGTATAAGCAGCAATTGCTGCAATAACAATATTTTTCATTGTTCCTGTATAATTACAACCCCCACTTTCATACGGGAGTGGGGTTTTTTATTGCGCCTCCATCCGGCTCATACTATGCTGCATCACCGCGCCCGCCTTTAAGGTCTGATATACCACACAATACCGCTCCGTCAGCTTCAACAGGCTCTCCAGCTGTTCTGAAGATGCCGGGCTGTCAACAATGAACTGCAGGCGTATAGTGCTGAATCCAACAGGTACTTCTTTTGACACTCCCAGCGTCCCCCTGAAATCCAGGTCTCCTTCTGCCAACACAATAGCCTCATTGATCACCACACCAATAGCCGTAGCCACTGCTTTTAAGGTAACCCCTGCGCAGGCTACCAATGCTTCCAATAGTAAATCTCCCGAGCAAGCCAGCAACCCGGTGCCCCCGGTGGCAGGGTGCAGCCCTGCTTCTACCAGCTTCCTCCCGGTGTCTACTTTGCAGGAGATCTGGTCTCCTGTTTTCCCTGCTGCTTTTAACGTAATGACGGCGGCGGATGGATCATGTCTGTACTGTTCTTTCAGCGGCGCCTGTAATGCTTTCAATGCTTCGGCATCCATAATGGGGTGGTTTATATAATAAAGGTAAATACTTTCCCGCTTTTCATTTTCTCTTCATCTTCCGGGTCTAGCTTTGTTCCATCATCATAAAATTTTAACCAAAAAGCTTGATTATGAAAACAAAAGGATTAATGATTGCCGCCTTGTTCATTTCTGGCGCAGCATTTGCTCAGACAGCCAGTGTAAAACAGGAACAAGAGGTAAAAGTAAGCAGCAATACCCAGGTAAATGCTGCTGAAAACAAGCAGCCGGCTAATGTACAGGCCAAGGCCGCTGCCCGGCAGGAGAGCGCTGTAACAGTAGATCCTAACGCAGCAGTCGCCGCTGAAAGCGCGGTAAAGAACAATGCCAAAAGCAGCGTAGCAGCGGTGAAAGCGACAACTGATCAACTGCAGGATCAAACCGTGCAGACCAGCAAAGTGGCTGTTCAGCAAGTGAACAATGTAACAGCAACGGCAGCCCGCAGCACCCTGCATGCAAACAGCGCAGTCAGTAACTCGCTGAAAATTAAAGCGGCCCCGGTGAAAGTCAATGCACTTAGCTCCGGAGCAATTGGGCTCAAAGGCCTTTAATTTATAGAATACGGGTTTTTGTCGGAACGGACAGCGGCAAAAACCTGTATTTTTATCTCAATGAAGCAATTTCTTACATACCAGCTAATATTCATCATGATACTGGCAATCGGCAAGCCGCTTGCAGGTTTTACGCGTGGTGTGCCTCCCCCCACAGATACCATACCCGCCCAGGCAAAACCAGGCGAAGTACAGGAGGAGGTAAAGGCGCCGGAGATTATTAAAGAAGTGCCAAAATCACGCAGACAAATAAAACCTGTTCCGGTGCCTGTGCCGATACCGGTTAAGCCTATTAAGGTCATCAAACCTAAAGTGATCCGGCCTAAAGTGGGTTTAACCCTTTAGTAAAGAAATACAATATGGGCAAATACATTGTAACGCTTCTCATGGCATGGCTATGCAGTCAGCCGGCGTTTTCACAAACCGATACTACAACTGGGGACACTAAAAAAGTTACACTGACAGCCGGGGCCACCTACGCCAATGATGTCAGCTACTACGGCCAGAAAGCAGAAGAACGCATGCCTTACATTGCGGCTAGCGCTTCGCTCCGCCTTCCCTTCGGCCTCTATTTCACCGGTACCGGGTACCGTTTGTTGAATGACTCCGGCAAGGTGGCCTCCGCCACTGCCGCTGGCATTGGTTTCGCTTTCAACCTCAGTAAAAAGCTCACGGCAGATCTCAGCTACAGCCACACCTTCTTTCCGAAAAATTCTCCTTTTCTGCAGGCCGCTAACCCGGATAACGCCAGTGCATCCCTTAAGTATGAATACTGGATGAGCACCGGCGTGAATGTGGATTATCACTTCGGCCAGCAACAGGACGTATTCGTTACGCTCAGTACAGAAAAGCAGATCAACCTGGGCAGTATCTTTAAAGGTAAGGACCTGGTCACGCTTACACCCTCCATTGAGGTCATCGGCGGCACACAGCGCTTTTACCAGACCTACATCAAAGAAAAGCTGCTGCGCGACAGTCTCCTGGGCATCGTGCCGCTGCCGGGTATCGGCGATATCGGGGGAACAAGAACCGGAAACGAAACTACTACTACCAGTACCACGCAGTTCAACCTGCTGTCTTATAACCTGAAGCTGCCCCTGGCGTATAACCGTTCGCATTATATGCTGGAAGTAGCTTACCAGGCCTCCTTATTGAGTTCCAAAGCAGAAACAGGCGCAGGAAAGCTGAACTCATTTGTAAATTGTAGTTTTTATTATCAGTTCTGATGACAGCAAACCGGGCATGATATATGAAAGTCCTGATCGTAGAAGATGAAAGAGCAATGGCCGCTGAAATGGAGGCCTTCCTGAAGAAGGCATTTTATTTATGCGACCTGGCTTACACCGCTAAACAGGCGTTGGAGAAGCTGGAAGACAACCAGTATAACTTCATCCTGCTGGACCTCGGCCTGCCGGATAAAGATGGGCTCCTGCTTTTACAGGAGGCCAGGAAGCACTGCCCGGATGCTTCCTGCATCATTCTCTCGGCCCGTGGACAGCTGGAAGACAGGATCAAAGGCCTCGACCTCGGCGCCGATGACTACCTGCCCAAACCCTTCTCCCTGCTGGAACTGCAGTCGAGAATGCAGGCGGTGGCCCGGCGTAAATTCGGCCTCCAGGATGCAGCGATCCCCATCGGCGATTTCAGGGTAGACCTGAACAAAAGACTGGTCATCTATAACAGCGATACGGAAATAGAACTGTCCAGGAAAGAGTTTGATCTGCTGAGCTACCTCTTGCTGCACAAGAACCGGCCGATCACCAGGATGCAGCTAAGCGAGCACATTTGGGGTAACTACGCTGATGAAGATTATGATTCTAATTACATCGACGTGCATATCAAGAACATCCGTAAAAAATTATCCGCCTGGTCTTCAGTAGAGTGGCTCCAGACGGTACGCAGCATAGGTTATAAAGTAAAGATCTGAAGGTGAAGCTTTTTACCAAACTCACACTGTTTATTACGCTTTCCAAGCTGGCCATCGTCGTGCTTTTCGTATGGCTGCTGCCCTTCCTGGTAAACAGGATCGCTTACCAGTATAACGACTACTACCTGAAGCAGCAGAAACGGAAAGTGCTGAACGTGATCAGCAAAAGCGGGATAGATGCCTACCTGCAGGGTGAGCCGAGCTATGGCAGCTATACCATGCTGAAAGAGGAGTATATCTCCCTCGAACCTGCTGGTCCAACCGTCCTCCGGGATACTATCGCTACGCTGCAAAGGGTAGTGGAAGGCGATACGCTCACCTACCGGGTCCTGAGCCACACCTTCAATTATAAACAAAAGAATTATTTTCTCGAAGTAGGTAAAACAACCGCCACCATCGGCCAGTATAACCAGCCATTGCAGCGCATGGCCCTGTATGTGCTCATCGCCCTGATCGTAAGTTCAATAGTGATAGACCTGGTCTATACCCGCCTGCTGCTGCGCCCTTTGTCTGTCATCATCAGGAACCGCTTGCTGAAAGCGCGTTTCCCTTTCCGGGATATCCCGCCGGCTGTTCACACATCTACCTCGGATTTCAAATACCTCGATAGTTCCCTCACCGCCCTCATGGGCCAGGTAAGAGAAGCATTTGAAAAGGAACGGGAGTTTACTTCCAATGCCTCGCACGAGCTGATGACGCCTATCAGTATCCTGCAGAGTAAATTTGAGAACATTATGGTGGATGATGAGCTGCCGGAAGAGCAGTATCGCAAGATCATGGATATGATGAAGACACTGAACCGTCTTAAGAAGATCGTGCATTCACTGCTGCTGATCTCCCGTATCGAGAACGACCAGTTTCCCAAAGCGGGCAGCGCGCCCGTACAAGCCCTGGTACAGGAGGTAATGGACGAGCTGGATCATCGCCTGCAGGAACGTCAGCTGTCCTGCCACCTGCGCGTTTCCCGCGATGTTGTCTTACATGGCATTCATCATGACCTGATCTTCCAGCTGATCTATAACCTCCTTAATAACGCCATCCGTTATAACAAACCAGCCGGCAGCATTACCATCTGCGATCACTTTGTTCCCGGTAAAAATTATCAACTGTCCATCATCGACACCGGTATCGGGATTCCCGAAGAGGCACTAGGTACTATCTTCGACCGGTTTAAAAAAGTAGAGAAGAAGGAGAATGAAGGATATGGCCTGGGACTATCCATTGTACATACCATTGCAAAGCACCACGATATAAAGATAGAAGTCTCCTCCAGACCGGATATCGGGACAACTTTCACCCTCATCTTCCCCCAGCCCCTTTTCCGTCATCTTTAAGGTGGCCAAAGCGCTATTTATTAAGTTAGTATTCGCTTTGTTGGTCACATGCGGAAACCATCTTACATTTATTTAACAAACACATCAACTATGTCTAAGTACTCAATCCAGGTGAATGGTAAAACGCATGAGGTGGATGTCATGGAAGACATGCCGCTGCTATGGGTTTTAAGGGATGTACTGGGAATGAAAGGCACTAAGTTCGGTTGCGGTATGGCCCAATGTGGCGCCTGTACCGTGCATCTGGACGATGTAGCCGTACGTTCCTGCAGTGTCCCGGTATCCGCTGTCGGGAAAGGGAAGGTCACTACCATCGAAGGCCTGTCTGAAAATGGCGACCACCCCTTACAGCAGGCATGGGAAAAACACATCGTACCGCAATGCGGCTATTGCCAGACAGGCCAGATCATGAATGCTGCTGCATTGCTGAAAAGCAATCCTAAGCCTTCAGAACAGCAGATAGAACAGGCCATGCAGGGAAACCTCTGCCGCTGTGGTACCTACAACCGTATCAAACAGGCTATTATTACTGCAGCCGGAGGCAGTAATGTCATCTTAAATAAAGGCAACCAATGAAAATAGCATCCCCTTTTCATAAGAAGACCGAAGTACAGGAAGACATTAGCTCCGAGCTGTTTAAAGCATCCAGGAGAGACTTCCTGAAAATAGGCGGCGTGCTGGCCGGCGGACTGGTACTGGGCGTCAGCTTCTTTAGCTGCAATGAGAAAGGAAAAAAGGTAGCCAGCCTCGCACCGAACGTGTACCTCACCATCAACTCAGACGGTGAGGTGGTCATCGTTGCACACCGCTCTGAAATGGGTACCGGTATCCGTACCGGCCTTCCCCTGATAGTAGCCGATGAACTGGGCGCCGACTGGAGCCGGGTACGCATCATACAGGCAGAAGGCGATGAAAAGAAATACGGCGATCAGAACACCGATGGTTCCTTCTCCGTTCGCATGTTCTACAAACCCATGCGCGAAGCAGGCGCCGCTGCCCGTTACATGCTCATACAGACCGCCGCCAAACAATGGAAAGTATCTCCCGACGAATGCGATACAGAGAACGGCCAGGTAGTGCATAAAGGCTCCAATAAAAGCATTCCCTTTGGCGAGCTGGTAGAAGCTGCCAGCGCGCTGGAAGTGCCCAAACCTGCTCAGCTCAAGCTGAAAGACCGCAGCCAGTTTAAAATGATCGGTCATGATACGCCCATCTATGATCTGCACGACATCGTAACCGGTAAAGCCATTTTCGGTATCGACGCTAACGTGGAGAACACAAAAGTAGCCGTGATCAAACACTGCCCGGTAGTAGGCGGAAAGATAAAATCCTTCAATGATGCCAAAGCGAAAGCCATCCCCGGCGTACTGAAAGTGATCGCTATTAAGGGCGGGGATAATCCGCCTACCATCCACAAACCTTTAAGCGGTGTGGCGGTGATCGCAGAAAATACCTGGGCAGCCATCAAAGGCCGCAATGCCCTGGAAGTGGAATGGGATCTTGGTCCCAATGCCACCTATGATTCCGCCAAAGAGCTGGAAGAGCTGGCAGAAAAAATAAAGCACGATGGTACGGTAAGGAGGAAACGCGGTGAATTTAGCAAAGCCCGCTCCGGCGCCAAGAAAGTGATCGAACATACGTACCTGGCGCCGCACCTGGCGCATGCTACCATAGAACCACCCAGTGCGCTCGCTGTTGTAAAAGATGGCAGCTGTGAAGTATGGGCCTGTACCCAGAACCCGCAGGGCGCCCGCGATGCCATCGCCGAAGTGCTCGGCATGGACGCCGCCAAGGTAAGAGTGAACGTTACCCTCCTGGGCGGAGGCTTTGGCCGCAAATCAAAACCTGACTTTATCGTTGAAGCGGCCCTCCTCGCAAAGGAGTCCGGCCTGCCTGTAAGGGTGCAATGGACGCGTGAAGACGATCTCCATCATGATTTCCACCATTCACTCAGCGCACAACGCATCGTTGCCACTATCGACGCTAATAATAAGCTGAGCGGATGGAATCATCACATCGCCTATCCTTCCATCGGCTCCACTTTTGACGCCAAAGTTGTCCAGCCTGCAGATGGTGAGCTGGGACAAGGCGCTTCAGATTTCCCTTACGATGTTCCCAACATCCAGGTAGAAACACACGATTGTACATCACACATGCGTATCGGCTGGCTGCGCTCCGTACGTAACATTCCGCAAGCCTACGCTGTACAGACCATGCTGGATGAAGTGGCAGAAGCACGCGGTATGGATGCCATCGCCAATGCGCTCGACCTGCTGGGTGAGGATAGGAACATCACCTTTAACGAAGAGCTCATCAACGGCAAGTACTCCAACTATGGCGAAGATATCGCCGCCTATCCCTGGAATACCGGCCGCATGAAGCGCGTAATAGAAAGGGTAGCAAAAGAAGCAGGCTGGGGTAAAAAAATGCCTGCGGGTTCAGGCCTTGGTTTTGCCGCTCACCGCAGCTTCTTAACATATGTAGCCTGCATCGTGGAAGTAAATGTAGACAGCAGCAACCGGATCACCATCCCAACGGTGCACTACGCAATAGACTGTGGTACTGCGATCAATACAGACCGTATCCGGTCCCAGTTTGAAGGCGGTGCGCAGTTCTCTACCAGCATCGCGCTGAAGAGCGCTATCACCGTAAAGAATGGCGCCGTAGAGCAGAACAACTTCGACACTTACCACATTATCCGCATGCCCGAATCTCCCAAACAGATCCATGTACATATCATGGAGAGTGAGGAGAAACCCACCGGAGTAGGCGAGCCACCAGTACCGCCCTATACGCCGGCCCTGTGCAATGCCATCTATGCCGCTACTGGTAAGAGGATCTATAAACTGCCGGTGGATCTTACCACGGCTTAATAGTTATCAGTTGGCAATGGGCAGTTGGCAGTCGGCAGTATTATCAGGTACTGCCAACTGCCAATTGCCAACTATTATAGCTCCCAACCCGGGCGGTATTCACGGTGAAAATATTTATTGGCCTGCTCGTCGTTGGTGATCTTCATATTGCGGGAATCATATTCCAGCCTTTTCCTGGATCGCAATGCCACGCCTCCCAGCAGGATGGTTTCCGTTACCGGTCCTGCTAACAGAAAACTACCGGGCGATTGTGTCTTATTCTTAAAAGCATCTATCCAGTATTGATCATTGCGGTCTGCATCTGGTCTTTTCGGTGCAGGTGTATTGCCTGCCTCTCCGAGCAGCCTGGGATTATCACAACGGAAACCAGCAATAATCTTTCCCTTATCTCCCACAAACATCATCCCTTCACGTTCTAATGCACCATTGCCCAATTCATCCGGTGTGTTGGGGCGCATACCGCCATCATACCAGAAGAGCTCAAAAGGAGGAAGCGTAGCCTGTTGCGGGAACTTGAACCGTACCGTGCAGGAGTAGGGGAAGGCTACATCATTCTGTACGCCGTGGCTCACATGATTGTCTATTGCACTGGTGGTAGTGCCGCAGGCTTCTGCAAAATAAGGTGCGGTATTGATGCCCAGGGTTAAGAACAGCGGCCATAAACTATAATGTCCCATATCAGCAATGCTGCCTGCGCCAAAGTCATACCATCCCCTGAAAACATTATGCGTATAATTGGGATGATAGGGTCGGTCAGGCACAGGTCCCAGCCAGAGCGGCCAGTCAAAGCCCTCCGGGATGGGCGGGGTATCTGCAGGGTTGGACGTCCACTGCGGCCATACCGGGCGGTTAGACCAGTTATGGATCTCGCGCAGTTTACCGATCCGCCCTTCTGCTATCCACTGCTTCACCTGTTCAGCTCCCGGACGTTTGCTCCAGGCCAGCAGATGGGTGCTCACACCTGTTTTCCGGGCGGTCTCTATCACCTGCCTGGCTTCATACATGCGGTTGGCCAGCGGTTTATGGATCACTACATGCTTGCCTTTCTTCATGGCTGCAATGGCAATATAGCCGTGCAGGTGATCCGGTGTCATGATCTTTACGGCATCGATATCCTTTTCTTTTTCCAGCAGCTCGCGGAAATCTGCATAGGATGTACAACCTTTGTATCCGGCATTGCGTTGATTGCTGTAATACTTTTCTACCAGCTCTTTTCCAATATCACGTCCGCCGGGGATACCTTGATAAGATGCGCCCCAGTTAGGATTATTTAAAGTTTTCCGGATATCATCCCGGATACCGTTAGGCGACCAGTCAACATAGTTGGTGCTCATTTTATTCGGATCGCATACGGAAACGATCTGCAGATCCGGCAGGGTGATCAGCTCGCACATTTCCCGTAATCCCTGTGTACCGCAGCCGATATACGCGATGTTAAGCTTATCGCTGGGAGCAATATAACCGGGACCGCCCAATACATGGCGGGGCACAATCGTAAATGCAAGAGAGGCTTTGGCGGCAGAATCAATAAATTGACGGCGGGTGATGCTGTTCTTGGGTTTCATTTCGTGGAAGGGTTTTAATGAGACGTGTTCAAATATTGACAGAAGATACAAAAAAACAGGATATTTTTGTCTCCGTACATCAAGCTTAATCAATGCTGACTATAAGCGAACTAAATATCTATCCAATCAAATCACTGGGCGGTATCTCACTTACTTCCGCTCTGGTAACTGATCGCGGCCTTCAATACGACCGCCGCTGGATGCTGGTGGATGAACAGAATTGTTTCATTACCCAGCGCGAATTCCCGCAGCTGGCTTTATTGAAGGTTCATTTGGAAGATGATGGCCTGCGGGTCACACATCCGGATAAAGGTGCTGTACACATTCCCTTTGAACAGCCTGCTCTCTCCGCAGAGGAAGTAGTGATCTGGAATGATACCTGCATAGGTGTATTCGTCAGCAAAGAGCTGGACCAATGGTTCAGTGAAGCATCCGGCCTCAAATGCAGGCTGATTCACATGCCCGAAACGACCCGCCGCCAGGTAGATCTTACGTACGCCCCCGAGGGCTTCATTACTTCTTTTGCAGATGCCTATCCTTTCCTGCTCATCGGTCAGGCCTCATTGGATGATCTCAACAGCCGCATGGCCGAACCTTTGCCCATGAACAGGTTCAGGCCGAATATAGTCTTCAGTGGTGGCATGCCTTACCAGGAAGACCTCCTCAAACATATCCAGGTAGCCGGCATTAACTTTTACGGCGTAAAGCTATGTGCCCGTTGTGTGCTTACTACGGTGAATCAGCAAACCGCCAAGAAAGGTAAAGAACCTTTAAAGACCCTCGCTACCTATCGTTCAAAGAATAACAAGATCCTTTTCGGACAGAACCTGATCCATGAAGGGGCAGGAGTGCTGACAGTAGGAGATCCCATCGCTGTTTTAGCCACGCACCAGGAAGAACGCTTTATGGTAGGCTGATCAAAAAATAATTTATACATATACTGAATTCCCCTGCAGCGCGAAAGCAGTTGAACATTGTAATATCGCGCATACCAAAATCTGTAATCCCGTTTATCGATAGATATAAAGCAGCTTTGCGAAAACCTTATTGAGAGCACGAACAATTTTCCTATGGCCCTGATAAAGCGCCGCTGACCATTCTTTTATTTCACCCTAAATCTAAACTCACATGAAAAAGAGCACGTTTTTTCCTTTGGTAGCCCTATTGATCATCCTTTTTACTGCCTGTAGTAAAACAAGCGATGCGCCTGCAGATCCTGTCACGCCCCCGCAGGACAATGCAGCCAAAGTACTGGCTTACATTAAAGAGCTGGGATTCCCCGCCAGCAGTATTGTTGAAAAACCTACAGAATTTATTGTAGAGGAAGACATCAGCTTCCCCAAGAACATGCAGATACCCCAAGGCAAGCCTAAAACCGAACAGTTTTATACCGGCAGCCTGGTTTCTCCTGCGAATGTGGCTAATATCCGCCTGTTCGTAGATCCATCCATGACTTCCATGATGTCAGAGATCAACTCTGCTATTACCCAGTGGAACGCTGTTGCCAACTGCAACATTAACTGGGTGGTAGTAGCTGCTGCCCCTTACGATGTAAGGATCGTTGACGCCAATCTGGGCACTGGTGTTTGCGGCGCTGGTACTTTCCCTTCAGGCGGCCTTGCCGGTAACCTGATCAGGATCAATAAGGCCTATATCGCTGGCAACAGCTTTGCCCAACGTGCCCGTACCATCTGCCATGAAATGGGACATAACGTTTCCTTCAGGCATACCAACTGGCAAGCCATCGGCGAGTCTTCTGCCACACCGGTACCTGGTGTAGGCGGTACAGATGCTAATTCTCTGATGAACGGTGGACAATGCGGTAGTGGAGCAACGGTTTTATCTACCAAGGATAAACAGGCTGCCGCCGCTTTATATTGATAGCAAATCAGCAGCAAGAGGCCACCTCAAAATAATTTTGAGGTGGCCTTCTTATTTAATTATCAGTTACTTAGTAATGGGTATAACTTATATGTCTGTATGTCGGGAACTTCCGATAATTTCAAACTATGAGATCTGTAGCCATCACTTGCTTCATGTGCTTATTTGCTGCTTTGTATGGCAGTGCACAGTCCAGGTCCGGTATCCCGTATCCGCAACCACTTCCTGATTCTGCAGCGCTTCGCTTTTTACCCGGTATCGTCTCATCAGACTCTATGGATTTTAACGCCTGCTTTTCTCCGGATGGTCAGTCCTATTACTTTACCAGGTCAGTAAACAAGCAGACCAAGATCTATGTCACTCATCATGAAGGCGCCAATTGGTCAGCCCCCATGATCGTGCCATTCCTGGATAGTAAATACTCAGAAGCTGATCCTGCATTCTCTCCCGATGGTACGCTGTATTTTATTTCAGACAGGCCACTCACCGCGTCAGATACCCTGAAGGATTTTAACATCTGGTTTGTAAAGCCCCTGCCTGGTGGCAGCTGGTCTGCTCCGGAGGAGATGAAGATCCTTAATACCGACAGCAGCGAATATTACATCTCCTTTTCTAAGAACGGCAATCTCTATTTTGCCTCTTCAAGAAAGGGCGGCTTTGGCGAAGAAGATATCTATGTAAGTAAACTGGTAAATGATAAATATACGGAGCCTGTCAATCTTGGCCCTGGGGTGAACACCTCAAAGTCTGAATTTGATCCGGGTATTTCCGCTGATGAAGATGTGATAATTTTTGCATCCTCCAACCGGGAAGATGGTTTTGGCGGCGCAGATCTTTACTACTCCAAAAAAGAAGGAGAGAAGAGCTGGCTGAAAGCAGCGCACCTGGGAAACAGTTTAAATACCAAGGCCAGGGATTTCTGTCCGTATTGGTCTCCAGATGGGAAGTATTTCTTTTTTAGCAGTGAAAGGGATGTGAAATGGATTGGGATGGAGTGGTTGAAGAAGGAGATCAACCACTAATATACTCATTGATTACTTCCCACTCCCAATCACTGTCCAATCCTCATTCCCATGCCCCTTTGCTATCCACTTATCCATCTCCGCTGCTATCGCTGGTATCACCGCTAATTCACTTCCTCCTGCTGCCGCTGCATCCAGAAACAACTGCGTATCCTTCCTCGCCATCGCCAGTTCCCAGGACGGCTGATCATAATTCCCGCTGGTCATTCTTTGCAGCCTCGCGAGTATTGCCGCCCCCGGGTTCCAGGAACTAAACAGCGTAGCCAGATCATCTACCGGAATATTCAAGGCCTTAGCCAAAGAAAGCGCATCCGCCAGGCCAGCCGTCATCCCCACTAAAAAGAGATTCCCGATCAGTTTCATCCCTGCAGCCTTCCCTGTCTCATCCCCGAAATTGATCACTTTTCCCGTCATGGCCGCCAGTTCAGGCTCCAGCTGACTGATAACAGCCTGATCGCCGGACACCAGCATAAAGCCCGTGCTTTCCAATGCATTCTGTGGTCCCATAAAAACAGGTGCATGCAGGTAAGTGAACCCGCGCGCTTTCCAGTCTTTGGTCCTTTGTATAGCCCCTGCAGCAGAAGTAGTCGTATGATCAATGATGATAGCGCCAGGTTTAAAACCCGTTGCAGCCATGGCCAGCACCTCATCTACCGTATGATCATCCTTTAATGTAAGATGGATGATCTCCGCATCCCGTACAGCTTCCGAAGGCGTTGAAAATGCCTTAGCTCCCATCACCTCCAGCGCACTTGCCTTTGCATGGGTGCGGTTCCATACCTGTACCTGATTGCCTTTTTGGATCATTGCTTTAACAAAGTTCGAGCCTAAGAGCCCCATACCCAGGAATGCTTTCATACTATACGTTTTTTGAATGGAAACTGTATTTACAGCTATAAAAATACATGCTACAGATGACATTTTAAACAAAGTAACAATGACATGCTGAACAAAGCCGTCAATCAGCCGGCTCCCTAATTTTGTCTCATCAAAACGATCTTCAAAATGAAACAAAACAACTACCAGGGAGCGCTGCAAAAACCACTGGCTTCCGGATTCAACGCCAGGTCTACCGTCAACGATGTTATCAAGGGAATCGATCTTAGCGGTAAGATAGCCATTATTACAGGCGGCTATGCTGGTATCGGACTGGAAACCACCAAAGCCTTTTCCGCCGCGGGCGCTACCGTGATCGTACCTGCCCGGGATACAGAGAAAGCAAAGAAGAACCTAACGGGAATCCCTAACGTTGAATTGCTTCCTATGGACTTAATGCACCCTGCCTCCATTGATGCTTTCGCAGAAAAATTCCTGGCATCCAACAGACCGCTGCATTTGCTGATCAACAACGCAGGTATCATGTGGGTGCCCTTACGCCGCGACCAGCGTGGCTACGAATCACAACTGGCTACCAATCACCTCGGTCATTTCCAGCTTACTGCAAGGCTATGGCCTGCCCTTACAAAAGCCAATGGTGCAAGAGTGGTGAACGTATCTTCTTTTGGTCACCAAATGGCGCCCTTCAATTTTGAGGATCCCAATTTTGAACACCGGGAATACGAAACGCTGCAGGGCTACGGCCAGTCAAAAACAGCCAATAATTTATTTGCCGTAGAACTGGACAGCCGTGGCAGCGCTTCCAATGTTCGCTCATACTCCCTGCATCCCGGCGCCGTAAACGGTACAGACCTGGGAAGGGAAGCCTCAGTAGAGCTCTTTAAGCAAATGGGCCTGGTCGGAGAGGATGGCGCCATTCGCCCGGAAGTAGCCGAAAGACTGAAAACCACGTCCCAGGGCGCCGCTACCACCATCTGGTGTGCTACCAGCCCTCAACTGAATGGAATAGGAGGTGTATATTGCGAAGATGCCGACATTGCAGCGCTGGACCACGGAGACATTGAGCACAAACATGAGGATCCTTCCACATTAAGGGGCGTGCTGCCGTATTCATTAGACGAAACCAACGCAAAGCGCCTCTGGCACTTAAGCGAGCAAATGACCGGCATCGTATTCAACGCTGATTGACGAATCATTTACCTTTGTAGTATGCTGCAGTATTATGGACTTTAAAACACAGTATATCACGCCGGATATCAAGCTTTCCTGTTATGATGATAAGCCGTTTAAAACAGAAGTGCTGTTTGATCAACACATGCTGGTATGGTTTATATCCGGCGAAACAAAGATCATCCAGGGAGAGGCCGGCTACCTGTTCGGACCGGGAGATATCTTCCTGATCCCAAGGAACCAGTTAGCTACCGTTATCAACTACCCCAAAGACGGCCTTCCGCATAAAACGGTCGTCATGCACCTGTCTGCCGACCGCCTGAGAGCGTTTTATGCCAACCTTGATATAAAGCCTAAGGCAGCGGTATCCTGCAAGATCCGCTCTTTTAACGATCATCCGCTGCTGAAGAGCTGCCTCGCTTCGGTGGTGCCCTACTTCGAAATGCAGGAACCATTCCCGGAGAATATCGCCGCTATAAAGATCAACGAAGCGATCAGCATCCTGCGGGCAATCGACCCTGGTATTGACCAGCTGCTGGCTAACTTTGAGGAGCCCGGCAAAATTGACCTGGTCACTTTTATGGAAAAGAACTTTATGTTTAACATGCCCCTGGCAAAGTTTGGTTATCTCACCGGCCGTAGCCTCTCCACCTTTAACAGGGACTTTAAGAAGCATTTCAATGTCTCTCCGCAAAAATGGCTTACACAGAAAAGACTGGAATTAGCACATTACGAAATAGGAGAGAAGGGAAGAAAGCCGGTTGACGTATACCTCGAAGTCGGATTTGAAGACCTGTCTCATTTTTCCTATGCCTTTAAAAAGCATTTTGGATATTCGCCAACCGGGCTGCATTAGCATCACTTATTTAGCAAAACCATCTGCCTCGATGATCGCATCTGCAAACGCTTTGGGCGCTTCCTGCGGAAGGTTATGCCCGATGCCGCCTGTGATGGTATGATGTACATATTTACCCGTAAATTTTGCTGCGTATTTGGAAGGATCCGGATGCGGGGCGCCATTGGCATCTCCTTCAAGGGTCACGCTGGGTACAGTGATAGCAGGCGCTGTTGCCAGTTTCTTTTCCAGCTCATCATATTTGGCTTCACCTTGAGTCAGCCCCAGGCGCCAGCGGTAATTATCGATCACAATGGCCACATGGTCAGGATTGTCAAAGGCAGCAGCAGAGCGGTCAAAGGTAGCATCATCAAAATGCCAGTCTGGTGAAGCTGTTTGCCAGATAAGCCTGCTGAATTCTTTCCTGTTGGCGTCATAACCCTCGCGGCCACGTTCAGTAGCAAAATAGAACTGATACCACCATGACAGTTCCGCTTTAGGCGGTAGCGGTGCTTTATTGGCCTGCTGGCTGCCGATCAGGTAACCGCTTACAGATACCAGCGCTTTAACGCGCTCCGGCCATAAGGCAGCCACGATATCTGCAGTACGTGCACCCCAGTCGAATCCGCCAATCACTGCAGTCTTAATTTTCAGGGCATCCATGAACGCGATCACATCTACTGCCAGTGCGGATTGTTGTCCGTTCCTCGGCGTCTCGGCAGAGAGGAAACGGGTGCTGCCATAACCGCGCAGGTAAGGTATCAATACCCGGTAACCTTTGGCGGCCAGCAACGCTGATACGTCTGCATAACTGTAAATATCATAAGGCCAGCCATGCAGGAGGATTACAGGCGCTCCGTTTGCCGGACCTGCTTCAGCGTAACCAACATCCAGCACACCTGCTTTGATCTGTTTGATCGGTCCTAATGAGGCGTGGCTCACGGGAGCGCTTTGGTTTACAGTATCAGTATCTTTCATGCTTTCAGCTTTTAATGGATTTGATAAACTAAAGAAACTTGCTGCTATCGTCAGTGCGGCTGCGCTCAGAAAGCGACGGCGGCCGGTATGTTTATTATTTTTCATGATCATATACGTTTTAACTTTTTTTAAACATTGGCTGGATTAAATTGAGTAGTATAAGTGGCAGGATATAATTTCCTGAACATGGTATAAGTGACTGTAACCATGGTGAAGGCGATGATAGCATCAGTGGTAGCCGGGAAATCCAGTACTGCCAGTTTGGAGAAGAATGCAAAGATGATGTCGAAGAAGATCCCTGCAAATACCCATTCTTTTAATCTCAGTAACCTGTTAGGCGTTAAAAGTACCGCGATACCTGAAAGCTTGGCAACACCAAGAATGTAGATAAAGTGTGCCGGGTAACCCAGTTTTACTGTTATATCCCATACAATGGGGTTCCTGCTCAGTTCGAAAAAGCCGCTTGCGCCAAACCATAATGATGTTAATACAGCGCCTGTCCAGTAAATTGCTTTTGTTGTTCTTAAGTTCATATCTCGTAGGGTTTTAAGTGATTTGATAGAACAAAGCTATTCCAGTCGGCCCCGGTCTCCGAGCAGTAATGGGTGAAATAGACAAATTGGGCCCCGGACCCGGCAATTTCCGATTTTATTTATCTTGCCTCAGTCATAAATAAGCATCAATGCAGGAAAAACTAAGATCACATATAGAAGAAATAGTGCCGCTGACAGATGAAGAGTTTGCAATTATACGTGCACACTTCACTTTCAGGAAAGTAAGAAAACACCAGTTCCTGATCCAGGATGGTGACGGCGTGCACTATTCTTATTTTGTAGTGTCTGGCCTCTTAAAGCTCTCGCATATAGATGCGAATGGCAAGGAGCACATCTTGCACTTCGCTACGGAAGATTGGTGGGTAAGTGATTACCAGGCCTGGTTCAGAAAAACAAACGCTACCATGTCATTAGATTGCCTGGAGGATGCTGAAGTGCTTTGTATTTCACTGGAGGACTATAAAAAGCTAATGGCAGCGCTTCCCAAGCTGGAGCACTTCTTCCTGGAGAAATCGTATCTGAGCTATATAGCATCACAGCAACGGATATTGTCCTTGCTCAGCACCAGCGCCAAAGAACGTTACGAGCAGTTTCTGCAGCAATATCCTTCGCTGGTGCAGCGTGTAAACAAGACCCTGCTGGCTTCTTACCTCGGCATTTCCCGCGAAACTCTCAGCCGTTTATCCGTGTGATATTTATCACGTTAAAATTGTGAGCCAGGTCCTGTCCCGGTGGGGATCCGCTTCGCAACTTTGCTATGTAAATTTTAGAACAAATAAAACAAAGCAATATGGAAAAGCGAATCACTAATCCCTGGCAGTGGCAGGATGAACGCAGTTATGTACAAGCCGTTGAAGTAACAAATGTAGCAGGCACACTGTATGTTTCAGGGCAGGCAGC